>ENA-UOOE01000079-UOOE01000079.1-fermentation-metagenome-genome-assembly--contig:-NODE-79-length-94675-cov-28.357525_pt1 | contig 94675 bp, 87 predicted proteins | sample MGYA00245776_ERZ724021 | MGnify/ENA primary metagenome ERZ724021 (study PRJEB28704, sample SAMN03018321) | fermentation metagenome | biome: anthropogenic terrestrial biome; feature: soil; material... | reverse complement strand
AAACGAAAACCCTCATCATATAGATGAGGGTCAGAACTTTAAAGGGCTTTCTTCTTTTTAATCTTTTCGACTATAATAGCACAGTCGGGACAGACCATTTCACAGATATTGCAAGCTATGCAGCTCTCTTCATCTTTGGGCTTGACCGTAGGCGTGCCGTACACCCCCAGTTTATCCGACCATACCAGTACTGCATTGGGACATTTTTCTTTGCACAGGCCGCAGCCTTTGCAGTAATCCGGGAATATATGAAATATTGCCTTCTCCAGGGGGAAGGTTATTGGCTGCAATTCTTTACCCATATTACAACACCCCTTCCTTCAGGGACTCTTCAGCCATTTTTTTACCCAGTTCCAGGGCCTTGAAGTTAAGTTCTCTTAAGTCCGGATTCTTTTCGAATTTATAACCCAGTTTATGTTCCAGCGCCTTCTTGGCCGCTTTAAAATCCACCATATGGGTAAGTCCGATCACCGCACCCATAATAATGATGTTGAAGACCCGGGGATGTAGTTTCTGGTTGGCGGTATCAATAGCCGGTAAACCAATGATTTTCTTTGCCTCCCTGGGCAAATCGCCAGGATCTACTTTAAAACCGGTATCATAAACAAACAGGGTGTTCTGATCGGAATAATCCGCTGTACGACCTACCGCTCTTTCACTCATAGCGATAACCACATCAGCTTTATTGAATTTGGGGGCGCCTATTCTCTCGTCACTTACCTGAATGAAGGCGATGGATACCCCACCCCTTTGCTCCAGACCAAAGTTGGGGATATAAATTGTTTGTTTTTGTTCATTATAAGCAGCCTCGGCCAGAATCTCCGCTACCGATTGTACTCCCTGACCGCCTTCGCCGGCCAGTGCTATTCTTAACAAAGCCATTTATTTTTCCCCCTTTCCGAAGGGGCTTTTTAGTTCTCCTACCGGGAAATATTTCTCCATTTCATCCTCCAGGAAGTGCCAGGTCTGCTGAGCATTAGTTCTCCAATTGGTAGGACAGGTGGAAAGAACCTCCACAAAGGAAAATCCATTACCTTCTATTTGATTGCGCAAAGCATTTCTTAAGAATCTTTTCAACTGCTTGTATTTGGATACGGTGGCCCGGGCCACATAAGCATTATCAGGGGTAAGCTGGGCTACAAATTCCGGCCCTTTGGTGGGATAGCCGGTCAATTCCGGATCCCGACCGAAAGGACTGGTTTCGGTTTTTTGTCCGGGAAGGGTGGTAGGCGCCATCTGTCCACCGGTCATTCCGTAATTGGTATTGTTGACCAGTATCAGGGTGACTTTTTCGTTTCTCACCGCCGCATTAAGCAGATGCTGTGAACCGATGGAATATCCGCCGCCATCACCCATATATCCGACGGTTATAAGTTCCGGACGGGCTCTCTTTATACCTACCATAACCGGAGTAGTCCTGCCATGGTGGGTCTGCGTACTGTCACAGGCAAAGAAATCCCATGACAGCAAGGAACAGCCTATATCACAGCCAAATATAGTTTTATCCTGTATTTCCAGTTCATCTATCACTTCGCCCAAAGCTTTTAACACTATGCCGTGTCCGCAGCCGGGACAGAATTTATGCGGTTTGGATGGTAAATACCACGATTTAGGTGTTGCGGGTGCTACATTTTCCATTTTTCTATACCCCCTTCCTTATAGGATGCTTTTTACTTTATTAATAATGTCGTAATCAACAATGCCAACTCCGGGCATAAATAGGGTTTCTATATTTACGGTTTCCCCGTAAATTTCCTGTCTGGTCAAACGGTATAATTGACCGTAAGCAGATTCAGCTACCAGCAGTTTTTTGGCCCCGCTTTTAGCTATGGCTTCCCGCAGCTGTTTCTGCGGATAAGGCCTTAAGGTTATAGGTCTGAAATACCCGACTTTAATACCTTGGGCCCGCAGAGCTTTGACGGCGTCGTCAGCCGCCCGGGAAACTACTCCGTGGGATACTACTATTATTTCGGCATCATCGCATGATTTTTCCTCATATTCCACTAGCTCGGGACTAATGGCTTCAAATTCAGCCGAATACTTCATTACCACTTCATAGAGTTCTTCTTCCAGGCTATAGATATTGCATAAGTGCTGAGGATCCCGCTGGGAAGCGGCAATACTGCCTTCCAATCCAATCAAAGGATAAGTATCGACCATTTTAATACCCCGCTCGGCGGGATCATACATTTCCAGCGGTTCTCTCATTTTAGCCTGGTAGCCGTCACCCAGAATAAAGGTGGGGAACCTGTATTTCCAGGCCGTGTTAAAACCTTTAATAATATAATCGTATATTTCCTGATGAGTGGAGGTGGAATATACTATACGGTACCCTTCCCCGTTACCTCCAAAGGTGGTCAGGGTTACTTCCTGCTGGGAATAAACTACGGTTCCTGAAGAAGGACCTCCCCGTTGCTGAATGATAGCAACCAGAGGCAATCTCATACCCTCCGCCATACCAAAGGGCTCCTGCATTAAGACGTTACCTGGTCCAGCCGTAGCGGTAAAAGCCTTTTTGCCGCTCTGAACTGCTCCGCAAACGGTAAATCCGGCGGAGATTTCGTCTTCGGTTTGGAGAAAACTCCTGTCATACTGAGGAGCCAGACGGGTCCAGTAATGCATTATTTCATTCTGAGGAGTAATCGGATAGCCAAACATAACATCAGCGCCAGAAACCAGTGCCGCCCAGGCTGCGGTTTCATTACCAGTCATAAATGCCTTTTTAGTCTCGGTGATGACCTTCTGCATTTATATTGAACACCTCCCATTTTTCTCTTTTAAGCTTAGATTGCAGCAATTTGAGTTACCATAAAGCCTGCGGCATGTATCTGTGTATAAACTTAACCGGAACCTCAAATTCTTCTTGCTCAATCAAATCCCTCATATTTTCATCTACCGCCAAATAATCCACCGGGATATTCAGCTTTCGTGCTACGGCCAGGATTTCCTGGGTTCCCTTTTTGATAATATCAGTTGTAGTCTGGTTCCCCAGATGAGTGTTGGCTACTATGGCATCTACCCTACCCAGTTGGCTGATATATTCTGTTATTCTTTCAGGGCTATCCGTCATGGGGCGAGTATAATTAATTACCGCAATAACACGCAATTCCGCCGATTCGTTGGCCCCTTCCACCAGATTAAGGGTTTGGGCGCCAAAAACACCGTAACCAATATCAAGGATTATATCCCCTTCACGCCACAGTGCCCATCTAGCTGCGGGATTGAGCATGGCTCCGGTCTCTCCCAGGCCAAATGAATTTTCCCTGGAATATCCGATAACAGTGAGGCCTTTTTCCTCCAGCATTTTTTTTATTGGTCTTAAAGTATAAAAAGGCTCTACCGTGTCCAGGTCTACCAAGGTTACCACACGTCCCTGAATCTTAAGATCTAGAGCCCTGTTTATAGATAATTCGCTTTTGCCACTGGCGTACTCTCCAACATATGCTTCTACAACCTTTGCCGGAATTTCTGGACTAAAAGCAAACACCTCCTGCAGGTCTGAATATTGTAATTGTTATTAGTATAAAATAGGTTTTAATTATGAGTCAATAATTAATGCAATTAGGATAAATAATACTCATATTTAAACCTTAATTATCAATAACACTATACTATTAAATTCGTAAGCCTTGCTAACAATGAAGATTAAATTTAATGATACACCTTTTATTTATATGAATACACTATTTTTTTGTTAATTTTAGATTAAGATCGACTTTGGACTATGTTGTTATGGTTTGCTATATTAATTATCTTTATAAAAAATAAAAAAAAGGCCGCAGTCGGCCTTTCTAAATTGCGCTAGGATATTTACAGCATCAATAATTGCAGGCAGATCAGCAGCAGGACACCGGGTATGCCTAAAAAGCCGGCAATTAAAACACTTATAATATTTACCGGCAGGGAAAAGTCAAAAAACGCTCCCAGATAATTGACCAGCAATAACAAAACCAAACCCACGGCCGAGTTTATTGCCAGTTTCCAGAGCAATTTTACCGGCTTGATGAACACCTGGGCTACTATGTAGAGAATAATCAACAGAAAAAGCGCCGCTATGATTACATTCAGCATTTCCATTATTCCACCCCGTTTCTTCCTAACCGGCCCATGACCATCGTATCCTGCCGGGAATCATGTTGCTGTTTTATTTTTTTTATCAGGTAGTTGTAGCGTTTTTCGGCAGCATTAATGCTAAAAATGGCACAATCCACCATGTCCTGGTCCACTACCCGGGCAAACATATTATGCGCCCACATGAGCTCCAGATGAGCCTGCTTCAATAATTGCTGATCGGAATAATCGGTCTTATTCGAGGAGTCATCGTCCAGAATCCGGTAAGCAAGTAATTGACTATAAAGCCTGGACCATATTTTCATAGAAAAACCTCCCGGCATATTTTAGTTTTTTACCCATCCTATGCCATGAGGTTTAATATTATGTTATATTTCTTTACGGCCTTCCAGAGCCCGGCGCAAGGTGATTTCATCCGCAAATTCGATGTCTCCGCCTACCGGCAGGCCATGCGCCAGGCGAGTGGCCTTGACCCCGTGGCCGTCAGCCAATCCGGCCAGATAGCGCGAAATTACTTCCCCTTCAATATCCGGGTTCAGCGCCAAGACTACTTCTTTTACTTCCCCGGAAGCCAATTGGTTTATAAATGAGTCCAGATTCAAGTCTTCCAAGTTATTATCATCCATGAGGTTGAAGTTCTTATTCAGGACATAGTATCTGCCCCGGTATCCGGTACGCTCCATAGCAATAATGTCACTGGCCTCTTCGGCCACACAAAGTATGCTTGTATCCCGGGTTTCATCCCGGCATATAAAGCAGGGATCAATATCGGTAAGATACCCGCAGCGGGAGCAGGGAAAAACTTTTTCCCGGGCGTCAATTATGGCCTGGGCCAACTGCCGGGCCTCTGCAGCCGGCATCTTCAATATGTACAAAGCCAGCCTCTGTGCAGTCTTGGGCCCGATAGTGGGAAGTTTGAGCAAATTATCAATAAGATTTTCCAGCGGTCGGGCAAGTCTCATTTTGGGTCCTCCTCAGGAAATAGGCGTCTTGCGTGTGTAATCTGTGGTTAATAATATGGCTTATAGTCCGGGGATGTTGAAGCCGCCGGTGATTTTTGCCATTTCCGTGGAGACCATTTCCTGGGACTGCCGGATTCCCTCATTGACGGCAGCCATAACCAAATCTTCCAGCATCTCAATGTCTTCCGAGTCTACTACTTCGGGGCTGATTTTTATGGAGAGCAATTCCTGTTTGCCGTTTACTCTAACGGTAATCGCCCCACCGCCGGCAGTGGCTTCAATTTCCCTTTGCTTCAGCTCCTCCTGCATTTTTATAATCTGTTCCTGTACCTGCTTGGCTTGTTTCATCATTTTGTTCATAGATCCGCCGCCAGGGTTGAATTTCATTGATTCATTCCTCCTAATCCTTTATTTCTACGATATCCTCCCCAAAATATTCAATGGCTTTTTTCACAATAATATCATTATATTGTTCATCGTCCAGGAAAATAAACTCTATTTGCACATCTTTTTTTAATATATCCCGGGCTACACTTTCCACCAGTTCACGATTGGGCTTCTCCTCCATACGTTCTTTATGGAAACGGTATCCTTTTTTATAGCCTATATAGAGAACATCATCACGTGCTCCCAGCAGTTTCCCCTGGGACAGCAGGGCATGGGTAGGAACCTTTTGTTCTTTGACCCCGGCTAACAGACGGTTCCACAGCATCTCCCGGGCATCCCCCTTATCACTTTTCCCGCCGGGCCGGGCAGACCTGACTTCTGCCTGTACCTGCCGGGGCTTGGCCTCCACTCTGGTGAAAATCTCGGCCATCTGCAAAAAGGCTATTTCGAGAATAAAACGATTGCCTTCGCTGAACCTCAATTTATCAGCCGTATCCATCATTAAGCGCAGAGCCTGCAAAATTTGCCCCCGCTCCGCCCTGGACTTCTGTTGCTCCAGAGATGGCCGAGCCGATTCAGTTACCACTATAAAATCGGCTTCATCACCCAGTACCGTGTATAAGAGCAAGTCCCTTAAATAAAGGGAGACCTCCCGCGCCAGCTGCTGGGCTTCTTTTCCCTCCCCCAGCGCCGCTGCCAGCATCGCTATTATGTCAGCCGTGTCCTGCTCCAGCACCTTTTCCATCAGCCGGGCCAGATACAATTCATCTACTAAACCTAATACATCCAGCACATCTTCCTTACCGATTATGTTGCCTTTGTAAGAATAGATTTGATCCAGAGTACTGAGGGCGTCGCGCAGGCCGCCATTGGCACGCCGGGCAATAAGCCGGCCTGCTTCCCGGTCCAGTTCTATGCCGTCATTGTCGGCTACCTGCTGCAACCGGTTAAGTATCTCCGGTCCGGTCAGGCGCCGGAAGCTGTAAGACTGGCAGCGGGACCGAATAGTATCCGGAATCTTCTGCGGCTCGGTAGTAGCCAAAATAAATATGACGGAATCGGGGGGTTCCTCCAGGGTTTTCAGCAGGGCGTTAAAAGCCTCGGTGGTGAGCATGTGGACTTCATCAATTATATATACCTTTTTCTTGCCCTGGGCCGGCAGGACCCTTACCTTTTCCCTCAGGTCCCTGATTTCATCTATACCCCGGTTGGAGGCAGCATCAATTTCAATGACATCCATGAAATTGCCGTTATTTATATCCATACAGGAGGAGCAGGAGTTACAGGGTTCTCCCTCCTCAAGCTGCTCGCAATTAAGCGCCTTGGCCACAATTTTAGCAATGCTGGTCTTTCCGGTTCCCCGGGGGCCAGAAAAAAGATAGGCATGGGTCAGGCGTCCTTCTTTTATAGCATTGCGAAGGGCGGTAACGGTTTTTTCCTGCCCTACCACTTCGGAAAAACGTTGCGGACGCCAGGCACGGTACAATGCCAGGTAAGCCATAATATCTCTTCCTTTCAGCCAGATGCTATAACCAAGAGTTCTTGATTTACAGCGTTCTTTCCTGCCGGATAATACAAAAAGAGCAGGTTTAACCTGCTTTATAATTTTACAAAATTAAATTGCCGTGCACCTGGCTTCGAGAATACCCCCCAAGCGTTACTTGAACAGTTAACTCCATTCAGGCTGCCCTGCGTCACACGGGATTAATCCCTTAGTGCTGCTTCCTTCCGGACCTGACACGGTTCAAGATGTCCCGTTGCGCCGGACCCAAACTTCTCAGCCACTTACTCAAGCCAGACCTTACAGGATAGACCCTCGGCTCAGGAATTCGACCCTGCTGTAGCGGGTTGCAGGTTACAGGGCACCGCTAATTCCCCATCTAGCACGGCAAATCTTTCTCTTCTAATAGCTAATTTATTGTACCTGCTTTTCCCCTGATTTGCAAGCTGTAGAACTTTTCCAGATAGAATCCCAAGCTGCATTGTGGTTTCGATATATTATCATCTATAATCAACTTAATACTTTTATCTGTATTTCTTGCCCTCGGGCTGGTAAAAGTAATGGTATTACAGCTTTGGAAATTTGCAGAAAAGGGGAACTATATTAACTTGATAACATTTGAACAACTGAACATTGACCCTCAAATCATTAAAGCCCTGAGCGACATGGGGTTTGAAGAAACAACTCCCGTACAAAAAGAAACCATCCCATTGGCTTTGGCAGGTCGAGATGTTATAGGGAGAGCACAGACAGGAACAGGAAAAACGGCAGCCTATGGCATCCCTCTGATTGAGAAATGCGACCGGGAATCAGACCGGATCCAGGGTATTGTTATTACTCCCACCCGGGAACTGGCTATTCAGGTGGCGGAAGAACTCAACCGCATCGGACAGTATAAGGGAATCCGCGCACTTCCCATTTATGGAGGACAAGAGATTGAACGCCAGATCAAATCCCTTAAAAACCGTCCCCCTATCATAGTCGGTACTCCGGGACGACTTATGGATCACATGCGCAGAAAGACTATCCGCCTGCAGCAGGTCAAAATGGTGGTTCTGGATGAGGCTGATGAGATGCTTAATATGGGCTTTAGAGAGGATATTGAGGTTATTTTGCAGCAGATGCCGGCCGAAAGGCAGAATCTTCTGTTCTCGGCTACCATCCCGCCGCATATTCAGACTTTGGCCGGTCAATTCATGAATAATCCGGAAATGATTCATATTAAGCCCCAGGAAGTAACAGTATCCCATATTACGCAGTTTTATATTGAGACTCCCGAAAGCCAGAAATTCGATGTACTCTGCCGCCTGCTGGATATTGAGAATCCCGATCTGGCAATCGTCTTTGGCCGTACCAAGCGCCGGGTGGATGAAATCAGCGAGTCCTTAAATAAACGCGGGTATTCTGCCGAAGGCATTCACGGTGATCTGACCCAGAGCAGAAGAGAGATCATAATGCAGCGCTTCAAGTCAGGCATGACCGAATTGCTCATAGCTACCGATGTAGCAGCTCGAGGTCTGGATATTACCGGCGTTACCCATATTTACAACTTTGATATTCCCCAGGATCCGGAAAGCTATGTACACCGTATCGGACGAACGGGGCGGGCGGGAGAAACCGGTAAAGCCATCACCCTGGTTACCCCGAGAGAAATCGGTCATCTGAAATATATAGAGCAATTTACGCGGCAAAAGATAAAGCGTCAGCCGGTACCGACTGTTAACGACGCTCTAGCCGGATTACAGCGCCTGGGCATGGAAAATCTTCTCGCTGCAGTAGAAAATGAAGATATAGGGCAGTATAAAAAACTGGCGGAAAGCTTGCTGCAGGAGCATGATTCTATTACTCTGCTATCGGCGGCGCTTAAGCTTATCACCCGGCAGCCGGATGATAACAGTTCCTCCCAGATGCTGTCGGAGGCGCCCCCGATTAAAGTTAAAGAACCCTATACCGGTAACCGTACTAAAAGGTCCTATGGGAAAAATGCCTCGCGTAATTCCAGAAAACCAAAAAGGCCGAACCCCAGAGGTTACTGATACCACCGGGGCAGGGATTTCCAAGACCGCTGAAAAATTCTATCTGGTAAACGGGTATGTATAATATACTGGCGTAATTTTGGGTACTTTTTCAGCAGTCTCGGACTTCCCTGCCTTTATTATTTAAACAGGCCGGTAAAATTTTTCGGCACTTCGGTTTCAAAACGCATCAATTCACCGTTTACCGGATGATAAAAGGCCAGAATGTGAGCATGCAGGCCTAATCGGCCAATAGGGTTGGCAACGGCGCCATACTTTTTATCCCCTATGATACTATGACCCATATCTTTCATATGAACCCGGATCTGATTCTTACGTCCTGTCTCCAGCCTTATTTCCAGCAGAGAATACCTGGCGCCTGCCTGCAGCACTTTATAGCGGGTTATCGCTTCCTGTCCGTCTCCGGGTACGGAACTGGAGTAAACCAGCCGGGTTTTGGTCTCTTTTAACCAGGATTTGACCACGCCTTCGGTTCTATCTATCCGCCCTTCCACCACTGCTACATAAGCCCGATCCACTATTGCCTCTTTCCAGTTGTCCTGCAAAGAACGTTTTACTGCTTCACTTTTGGCAAAAAGCATTACCCCGGAAGTATCCTGATCCAGCCGATGAACAATAAATATTCGCTTTTCCGGATCATTTAACCGAACATAGTCGGTCAACTGGTGGTAGGCAGTACGCTCTTTTTCTTTATCTGAAGCCATGGACAGCAGCCCTGCCGGCTTATCAATAATAATGATATCCCGGTCTTCATATAAAATCCGGGGGCCCCGGCCCGGCTTTTCATCCCTGACCAGGGACCAGTTGATAATTACCTCCTGTCCCGCCGCTAAAGGATGATTATACTGGGTAACTACCTGCCCATCCACCATTATCTGACGGTGAGTCAACAATGATTTAATATTATTGCGGCCTTTATCAGGCAGCCTGGCAATAAGAAACTTCATTAATTCCCCGGGTTCAGTTACGGGGAGACGGGTAGGCCGCCGCTGCTCCGCTTTATAACGGTTTTTCCTGCTATATGGTTTCATATGATCCTCCCTGCTTTAGTCGACGTAATCCTATTATATACAATAACCAGCCCGGTTAACGAATCAGGCTGGTTATTAAAGCGGTTATTTATTTGAACTAAAGTTTTTACCTGGCCAACCGGAACATTCGATGTAATATTCCTGCCCGGAGCCGGCGGCAGATAACTTTGCCCCCGGCGGCAGAAGTCCGGAATTAAAATGTATGAACCGCGCCGGCTTTAAAAACCGCCCAGACCGGCTGGCCCTCCTGCAGGTAAAGTTCCCCTGCGGTCTGCCGGGTAACCAGTGCAACTATGGATATACCCGCATCCAGCACAATTTTATAGGAGGAGCCCTGAGGGATAATAGCGACTATTATCCCCTTAACCGCATTATACACGTTGCCGGCCTTGGCCTCCCGTGCGATTATTATGTCTTCGGGACGTATGGTCACCCGTACTTTTCCGTTAAGATTTGAATCTACCCGCAGCAGATGGTTATCCAGAGCAACCCATTTGTCTTCTCCCCGGGCTACGATTTCACCTTCATAAATATTGTCTATCCCTACAAATCGGGCTACAAACTCGGAATCCGGCTTCTGAAAAACCTCTTCCGGGATACCAATCTGCACCATTTCCCCCTCGTTCATAACCCCTACCCGATCAGCCAGAACCAGGGCCTCATTAAAATCATGGGTAACATGAATGGTAGTGGTTTTTATCTGCTGGTGGATGTTTTTTAACTCCTGCCGGAAAAGCTCACGGCTGCGCGGGTCCAGGGCACTCAAAGGTTCATCCAGCAACAGGACCCTCGGCCGGGTAATCAGAGCCCGGGCAATTGCCACCCGCTGCTGTTCTCCCCCGCTCAGGGTAGTGGGATAGCGGCGGAGCAGCGTTTTTATCCCCAGCATATCAGTTATCTCATCCCGCCGCATTCTCATTAACTCCCGGGAGACCTTTTTTATCTTGAGTCCAAAAAGAATATTATCCTCTACGGTAAGATGAGGGAACAGCATATAATCCTGGTATACAAAACCTATACCGCGTTCCTCCGGATACTTGTAAGTTACATTTTCGCCATTTATCCAGATCTCGCCCCCGTCGGGAAGGTACATGCCGGCGATCAACTCCAGAATAACGGTTTTACCGGTACCAGTAGGACCCAATATGATGAAATATTCATTCTTAGCAATATTTACACTGATGTTCTTCAGATTGAATGCACCCAGATGTTTGGATATATTATTTAAGCGAATCATTTGCTACTCCAACTTCAAACTTACCCTGGAATCACGTTTATTTCTTTTTCCCAGTATCTCAAAAACCAATAATGCAGTTACCGATATAGCAATTAAACAGGTGGCTGCCGCCATAGCCATATCTAAATTGCCAATAGACATATTCAGGAAGAGAGCTACCGGCAGAGTCTCCGTTTTCATTCTGGTGGCGCCGGCCACCATCAGGGCACAGCCGAATTCACCAATGGCCCGGGCCCAGCTGATCACCAGTCCGGCTACAATACCATTTCCAGCCAGGGGCATGGTAATACGGCAAAAGGCTCCCCATTGGGAACAGCCCAGAGTGCGAGCGACAAATTCCAAACGCGGATTGACGTCAGCAAAGGTAGAACGCAAAACCCTTACCATGTAAGGAACAATTATAAAAAACTGGGCCAGGATAATTCCGTTCACGGAAAAAACAAATTGTAATCCCTTTGCAGCCAGGACTTTTCCGAACTCGGTGTTTCCAAACAACAAAAGCAAAGCTACCCCGGAAACTAAGGGAGGCAGCGACAAGGGTATCTCCAGCAGTACACTGATAAATCCCTGGCCGAAAAACCTGAAGCGCTCCAGTCCATAAGCAACCGGTAATGCCACTACGAGACATATCAAGGTTGAGGTAATAGAAGTAAGCAAGCTTAAACGAATGGCAAAGCGAATTTCTGCGCTGGCCAAACTCGAAAACAGACCGGCAGAGCCTTTCCATATAATATTAGCCAGGGCAGTTAAAATAAAGATAAATAATATAAGGATAATCAGTCCCACCAAGCTTTGAAAAAGCCGGTTTCTTATCTTAAAGGAACCTCTGCCTTGGCCGGCCGCCGGTTCATCCCCTCCCTGCCCGCCGCCTTCTTTTTCCGATAATACTGTCTGCTGCTTCATTGTAGCCTCCCTGCCGCTTATTTCTGCAAAATAGGTGCGGTCATGTCCGCCAGCGTAGCTCCGGTTATAACGGCTGGGCTATTCAATAGGTTTAAAACCATGTTTTACTAAAATGGCTTTCCCTTCGGGTGAGATTACATAATCAACAAACTTTTGGGCTGACTCGGTTTTTTCCGAAAAACTTAAAACACAGACCGGCACCTTGTCAATCACATTTTGCTCCGAGGGAATACTGATAACTTCAATATCTTTGGCCCCAATGCCGTTGTCTTCCCAGATCAACCCGGCATCACCCTGCTTCATGGCCAAATGGGTTACGATTTCATTAACTGTAGCATCCCGGGCTACAACATTTTTATCAATACCCTCCTGCAACCCGTTTTTAGCAAATATTTTCGCTCCTTTTTTCCCAATAGCATTACTTTGCTCATCACCCAGCACCAGTTTCACTCCCGGTTTGGCCATATCAGCCAGACAAGTGATCTGGGCAGGATTTCCCTTCGGTACGCCTATAGCCGGAATATGATAGACTACCTCGTGATATTTACTGGTAAAGCCCTTCTGAGTAGCTATTTCCATGTCATTAAGGGAACCGCCCACAAAAGCATCGCCTTGCTGACTAAGCTCCATCTGACTCAGCAACTGGGCGCAATTAGCATAGTTGTAATTAACCTTTATCCCATACTTCTGTTCAAAAGACTCTCCGATATCATCCATGGCCACCCGCAAACCGGCGCCGCTATAGACAGTCAGACTCTCCTCTTTATCGGCCCCGGCAGGGGTAGAAGTTTCAGACTGGTTAACCGGCTGCTGGTCATTCTGCTTCGAATTGCCACAACCAACCAGAGTCAAAGAACCTAAGATTAATATCATCGCTGATAATAAAGCCCCTAATGTTATTTTCCTCATAAAACACTAACCTTTCCTTTTTTGTTCTGCTGCAGCTACAGCACCATGCCCAAGTGCCGACGCTGGCAATTTTCTCGCCAAAATTTCTGAGATAACCTCTATCAGGTGTATTGGCGCAGGGAAGTTTAATCACCCCCTATGAAATATTATGGTTGTCTGCCGCAAATTTCATATCATTTATGTTAGTTTTTGTCGGAAGCAAAAACTCTTTTATATAATAACATAAAGTTATATAACTTTACATCCCCCAACTACGCTTTACATAAAAATAAATCCGGAGGTGTTTCCCCCTCCGGATCTATTTTTAAAAGTGCTATGGTCTTTCAACCTGCTATTACGCATTGACGGGTTTGTCAGCACCTAAAAGTAATCGGTTTTGGTCAGAGCATTGGCATAGGCGCGGGCGCTGGCCTCAAAAATGTCGGTACTGATTCCCTTTCCTATAATAATCGTATTGTTATAGCGTACCTTGACCGTGGCATCACCAAGGGCTTCCGTCCCCCGACTAACTGACTTTAAAGTATAATCCTCCAGCTTCACCGTCTTTCCCACAATACGGTCAATGGCTTTAAACACTGCGTCTACCGGACCATTACCACAGGCGGCGTCGGTATGCGTCTCCCCCTTCAGCTCGAGGACAACGGCGGCCGAGGCCGGGGCCGGCCCGCCATTGGTGGTGACAGATACGCTCTTTATCAACAAACCGTTAGCCTCCTGCCCGCTATTGCCCATCAGGGTATGCAGATCCTCATCATAGACCTCTCCCTTCTGGTCGGCCAGCTCCAGGAACCTGCCGTATATTTCATTGAGCTCCTCCGGCGCAATGGCATATCCCAGTTCCTCCAAGCGGTGCTGCAGGGCATGCCGTCCCGAACGGGCGCTTAATATAATCAGGTTGCGGGGTATCCCTACCACCTCCGGGTCAATTATTTCATAGGTTTGCCTTTCCTTTAAGACCCCATCCTGATGGATCCCGGAAGCGTGCATAAAGGCATTGGCCCCTACTATGGCTTTGTGGGCGGGGACCGGTACCCCGGTAACTCTGGCTACCATGCGGCTGGTAGCAGCGATTTCTCTGGTATTTACCCCCAGATTAATCCCGAATGTGCTGCGCTGGCTATACAGGGCCATGATCACTTCCTCCAGCGATGTGTTGCCTGCCCGTTCCCCAATGCCGTTGATAGTTCCTTCCACCTGACGGGCTCCCGCCTTAATCCCGGCCAGCGAGTTGGCGGTAGCCATGCCCAGGTCATTATGGCAGTGGATACTCACCACCGCCTGGTCAATGTTCTTCACATTATCCATGACATAGGCTATCAGATTGCCGTATTCCCAGGGAGTAGCATAACCCACGGTGTCAGGAAGGTTTACCACCGTGGCTCCGGCAGCGATAACTTTCTCCACGATGTCGGCCAGGAAAGCCGGCTCGCTGCGGAATGCATCCTCAGCGTAAAATTCAACATCGCTCACATACTTTCGCGCCCGCTTAACTGCGGCTACACTAGCCTCAATTACCTGCTGGGGAGAGAGCCGAAGCTTCTTTTCCATATGCACCGGAGACACCGCTATCCCGGTGTGAATCCGAGGCTGCTCAGCCTCCCGCAAGGCCTCGGCGCAGATATCAATATCTTTCTGTACTGCCCGGGAAAGTCCGCATATACAGACCCCCTTGATTTCTCTGGCTATGGTTCGCACCGATTCCAAATCACCGGGAGAAGAAGCAGGAAAGCCGGCTTCAATGACATCTACGCCCAATTTTACCAGTTGGCGGCTTATCTCCAACTTCTCTCTAACATTTAACGTTATCCCCAGAGACTGTTCTCCATCTCTCAAGGTGGTATCGAAAATATATAACTTGCTCATTTATCAGATCCTCCTTCAGTATTGCTAGTCTGTATTCTTTTTTAAGGTCACTCAGGTCTATTTCCATTACCCCACCACCTTTGTAAACCATTAAAAAAACCCTTCGCTCAAATATCTTGAGACGAAGGGTTAAACTCCGCGGTACCACTCATTTTAACGGCCAACAGCCGCTCACTCAGCCAGGATACGGGATTGGTATCCGATATCCCCTTCCTTTTAACGGTGGAAGTTTCCGTCTGAGCCTACTTTAGTATTTCGGTCAGCAACTCCGGGGAGAGTTCAGCGTAGCGCTTCGACCGCCTCACAGCAACCGGCGGCTCTCTGACCCTGCGGCCACACTTACTAAGCCCTGTCATCATCTTTTTTAAATATTGCCCTATATTTTACCGGGATAAATCCTTAAGGTCAAGAGCCTTTTTTGGTTTATCTGCATTGGAACGATAAGTAAAGGGATTGCCGGTCTAGCCTCTTAACTCCTTTAGAACTGCGATATCCCGGTCAATTGCCTCGAAGGGCGTTTCCAGAATAAAGGGGAGAGTCCTGAAGAAATCATGGTTCATCAACCGTTTAAACCCGGCCCGCCCTATAAAGCCATCGCCTATATGGGCGTGGCGGTCACGTCTGGCGCTTAATTCTTTTTGACTATCATTGCTGTGTATCAGCTTAATACAGCTGCGCCCGAAGGTATGATCAATCTCCTCCATTACCCGGGCAATGCCCTGGTCACTGCTTATATCATACCCGGCCGCAAAAACATGACAGGTGTCCAGACATATTCCCATCCGGGAGCGGTTGCGGATCAGCTCTATAATCGCGTTGAGTTCGGTAAAATCCCGGCCTATTTCCGTTCCCTGCCCGGCCATGGTCTCCAGGCAAAGGGTAACGTTTCCGGCATAATCATCCATAATTCCGTTTAAAAGCCGGGCTATCCTCGTTATCCCCTGCTCAACCGTGGAAGTAGTATACGAACCCGGATGCAGCACCAGATAGCCGGCCCCGATCAGGCTGCAGCGCTCCAGGTCTTCTTCCACCACCTGCCGGGCAAATTCATACAGGTCGTCCCGAGCCGCGGCCGGATTACAGATATAAGGTATATGAACCACTACCGGATCAATATTATGATCTTGTATAACCTGCTTAAAATAGTCCAGCTCTTCCCCCGTCCAGGCCCGCGCTCCGCGCCCCCGCGGGTTGCGCACAAAAATCTGCAACGCCTCCACCCCCAAGGCTACCGCTTCATCGGCGGTGTTTTTCAATCCCTTGCCGATAGGTAAATGAGCTCCGATTCCTGGTCTCGCGTTAATTGCGGTTCACTCCTTTAAGCAGTGTAACTTTCCTGGTTCCGTCCGGTTTGCCTGCGAAACCAGCGGCATGGACAATAAAGGGGCTTCAGTTTAAAATCTGAAACCCCTTGAAATTCCATTAAATGGCGGAGAGGGCGGGATTCGAACCCGCGAGAGAGCTATTAACCCCCTACTCGATTTCCAATCGAGCGCCTTCAGCCGTACTCAGCCACCTCTCCAATTTGCTATTAGGTTGATTGCCTTGCGTCAAGCTGACAGCTTTATTATTTTACCTTATAAACTGCTTTCCCGCAAGCTGCCGGCAGGGATTTTCTATCCCGCTCCGGTTGAACCACGGATTTTTATTGCAGCTGCAGTGATTTAAACCCGCCGAAATCCTCGGCCATTTGCGTATAAACTTCTTTTCCCAGCAGGAGCTTATAGATCTCATCCGCCTTTTGCACCGGATCAATATCCTGGAATTGTTCCGGGTAAAGCACTTTGCCCATATAGTAAGCGTCGGCTATGGCCGTATCAATATTGGTGGTATAAAAATTATAAGGCAATTGGCAATAAATTTCCCCATTTTTGACCGCTGCTAAGGTCTGATAGTAACCCGGGTTTTTCCGGTAATCCTCCAGAACCGACTGCAATCCGTTGGCATCAATAAAGATCTTATCCGGATTCCAGGCAATCAGCTGCTCCTTATCAATCATCAGCGATCCGCTCTTTCCGGTCTCATCCGCCACATTCAGGGCATGAATGGCATTAAACAGGGAATAGTTGCCTTGCGTGCTTTCGATTCCATGAGCGCCTTTCATTCCCAGACCGCCCACATAAGTCGTGGGCTTCTGCTCCCCGGCAATATCTCTGGTTCTGGAATCCAGGTCATTTTTAAAGCCATCCATCAGCTCAACCAGTTCCTGGGCTCTTGGCTCCATCCCGGTTATTTTGCCGATCAGGATCAGAGAGGCGTTTACCTGGGGATCAAAGGTGGAGGCGGGGCCATAGCTTAAGGCCACCACCGGAATACCGGTTTTGGTCTGCAAATTGTCCGCCGAAGCTTGATCGGCCGCATAGGTGGTGAAAATGACATCCGGTTTGACCGCCAGAAGTTTCTCCGGATCAGGCGCGTTATTGGGGCCTCCCGGACCTATCACCGGGAGCTGGGCTAAAGACGGATTGGCCAGCAGATAAGGCTTGCCCACGGCACTGTCCTTATCCTTTTTCTCAATTCCGGCCAGGATATCGGTATTCTTAAAATAGCAGCAGAGCCTTAAAGCGCCCGGACCGATGGCTATCACCTTTTGCGCCGCGCCCTCAAGCTCCACTTTCCGTCCCAGGGTATCGGTTACAGTAATCTTTTGCCCAGCGGGAGACGTTGTCTGGGGCGACGGGGAAGAACAGCCGCTTAAAAACAATGTCATACTGAACAGCAGAGTGACAAGCAGAGAAATAATTCTTTTTTCCATCACAGACCCTCCTATGGTTCCGGCGTCAGACCGGGATCACCACCGAAACATCCTCAAATTCCTTGATTTTAACCGGGACCGAGTAAACACTTTCTATATTTTCCGGAGTCATCACCTCCAGCCCGCCCGCCGCAAAAATGGCTCCGTTTTTCAATAGCAGAAATTTATCGGCAAAGCGGATAGCCAGATTTAGATCATGCATAGCGACCACCACCCCCATATGCTGCTTTTTAACCACGTCTTGAATTATCCGGGCTACTTCCAGCTGATTTTTCAAGTCCAAGCTGCTGGTGGGCTCGTCCAGCAAAAGAAGGTCCGGCTCCTGGGCCAATGCTCTGGCGATTACCACCTTCTGCTCTTCTCCACCGCTTAATTCCTGCAGATATCTTAAGGCATAACTCTCCAGTTCCAGCATCTTCAGGACTTTGCGGGTAATTTCCAGGTCATGGGGGGAAGCTTCCCATTGAATATAGGGTTTTCGTCCCAAAAGCACCGCATCAAAGACCGTCATGTCAGCACTCTCCTGCCGTTGAGGAACATAACCGATTCTTTGGGCCATTTCCCTGCCGCTGAGCTTGCCGGCTTCCTGGTCGTGGATAAAAACAGCACCGGAATAAGGCTGTAAAACCCGATTGATACATTTTAAGAGCGTGGATTTTCCCGCTCCATTGACGCCAAGAACCGCCAGGAATTCCCCTGGGCAGACGGCAAAGCTGATATCCTGCAAAACCGGCCGGCTTGGATAGGTAAAGGCCAAACCCTTCACTGATAAGATCATTTTCTTTGATACCCCCTTACCAGTAAATAAAGAAACAAGGGCGCTCCGAAAAAAGAGGTGATCGCTCCCACCGGCAGCACTACGGGCGCTACTATGGTCCGGGCCAGGGTATCGGACACAAGCAGCAAAAACGAACCCATCAGGGCGGAAGCAGGTACCAGATAGCGATGATCCCCGCCGATAATCCTCCGCATAATCTGAGGCCCCACCAGACCGATAAACCCGATAATACCAAGAAAAGAAACGGCTACCGCCGCAATCAGGGAGGAAACAAACATACCTCCCTGTCTGATTCTTTCCACCCGCACCCCCAGACTTTTGGCCGTTTCTTCTCCGCTGTCCAGGGCATTATAGTCCCATCTCCGGGACAGGAAGTAAATAAACGCCAGGGCGGTAAGGCAGCCCAGAATGGCGATCTCATTCCAGGCCACCCTTCCCAGATCTCCGAAGGTCCAGAATACCACCGCGGCAATCTGGAAATCCTGGGCAAAATATTGGATCAGAATCGTCCCCGCCGCAAAGAGCGAGCTTAACGCCACTCCGGAAAGCACCATGGCCTCCGGCGAAAAACCCCGGATGCCCGCCAAAAGCAAAATAACCGCCGTAGCCGCCATGGAGCAGATAAAAGCGGAGAGTGTTACCAGGTACGGGTTATTAATCATTACGGCATCCGTGCTGGTACTCTGAATAGTTCCGGCGCCCAAAACAATGATAGCCAGATTGGCTCCAAAAGCGGCGGCATTGGATATGCCGAGGGTGGAAGGAGAAGCCAGGGGGTTGCGGAGGTTGTTTTGCATGACACAGCCGGCTACCGACAGCCCCGCCCCGGCGAAGACCGCCGCCAGTATCCTGGGCAGACGAATCCGCCAGATGACAACGTTCGATACGTCATTACCGTTTCCCAGGACGGACTGAATTATCTGGACCGGGTTCAGGTTAATGGATCCGGCATTCATTGCCAATACCGACATTAAAATAACCAGCAGCGCCAATACTGCCATAATCCATTTTTTCCTTACCGTATAACTCTGGTAGTTATCCCCTTCCGTTAAACCACAGACCTCAGGCGGCTGACGCCGGAATCTTTTTAAATGCCTTGTCACCATCCCCTGCCATATTCCTTAAAACAATCCAAACAGACCTTCTTGCCGTCCTGCAATCTCATCTTATGTTCCGGGGCGCTTTCGCCGCAGGATTCACAGGCAATGGATGGGAATATGACCGCCTTTTCCGGTAAGAAGAAAGAAGGTCTCATAAAATCAAAAATGTCCTCTGCCGGAGCCTTCAGGATATATTCCTGGCGCTCTTCTCTGCTCATTTCCCGGACCCACGGTTTGACGATCATCCTGAGGCTCTCGCCATTCTTCCGATTGAAAAAGCTGAAAGCCATTTTTCCGGTTCCCCGATAAAGCAGATTTCCCTTGCCCAGGCTGCACCCGGTCAAAACTTGGATAGCGTCCACACCACAAGCATCGTTTTCGGTGACGCAGACAAATTCTTCATCCGCGGAAAAGGTAAGCCCCATCTTTTCCCGGGCGGCCTGGGCGGCTTTAAAGCCGATCGCCAGGCCGGGGCAGGAGTGCCCGTGAAATTCGACCGCTTTTTCCCAATCGGTTTTTTGCATATGTAATCACCTTTCTTTTTTCTCGGCTGATCCTTACGCTATTTGCCAAAACAAAGTTACGATGGTGGTATCGACATCTTCATAAATGAAACCCTCTCGGGCCAGTGATCGCAAATAAGCCTTGACCCTTTCTTCTTCCGGCCGGGAAATATCCCGATAGGTTTTAATTCGGTTGACATAGAGTCCATACGCTTCTGCCAGCGTTTTTCTCATCTTCCAGATCTGTTTTTCATATTCCAGCTGCGGCAGGTATCCCTGTCGCCATAACAATTCAAAAGCGAACACTATTTCTTCATCGCCGCTTTCCCGACGTTCTCTGATTCCAATCAGTTCTTTGACCGCATCGGATACCGGGTCTGTTCGCCTGATCGGTTTGGCTAAAACACACCAGCCTCTGGAAGCGGCTGAGAGCTTCTCAAAAGTGTCCGCACTCTGGACGGCAGGGGTCATATGAGCGAAAACCAGGTCGAATTTATTTCTATACCCGGCCCGTTCAATATCCATGCTATGCCAATCTCTACAGGAAAAATCCGCATTCTCAATATGATATTCCCTCATTTTTTGTTGGGCAATCCTGATCATTTGAGGAGATAAATCCAATCCGGTCACATGGCAGCAGCGACCGGCTATGGCCAAGGCATATTTTCCCGCGCCGCATCCCACGTCCAATACGAGACTTTCCGGGCTCAGCATATTCTTTTTTGCCAGTATCTCTAAAAAGGAGTCCTCTTCAAAATCAGGCAGACGAAATCCCCCGAAGCTTCCGGCCATTGAATCCCACATGTCCACACTGGCCTGTTTGTTTTGGGTTTTCAGCCTCCATTTTTCCCGAATCTGCTCAATATTTATGTGATCAGCCCCTGTCAATCAGGTATTAAAGATTTAAACCCTATTAAGGTGAAATACTGTAACAACCACGCTAGCGAGAATAAGTTTATGAAAGATGGTAAAAAAAAGGCCATGAATCACCGGCCTGTTGCATACAGGTTTTCCGGCCTTCATAGCCTTGTTAAAAATAATATTATTATGTCGATCCCTAAAATGTCAAGCGCCTATTTCTTATCCATCGCGTCACGATAAATTATTTTTTGGAAAAAACTAATTCATCTCCAGGCATAGATGGCGCTATTTTGCCTGGCGCATGCTTATTATGGTTATACTTTTCACTCACCGGGACAAACACGCGGGTGATGTAATCAGCGGCGTCCAGTCGAACCGAGCCCCTGGCGTCTATTTCCAGATAAATTTCCTGCGCATATCCCGCCGGGGTATACTCACGCAGAGCAATATAGCGGCGCAAAGCCTCATAAGCCTCCCCCAGACCGTAATAACCGCCCCGGTAATTGACCGCGACCGCGCCGCCGGAGGGATAGAGCACCGCTTCGGACGGCGCGGTCTTTTTATCCACCGGCAAACAGGCGGTGACGACGAAATCGGTCACCTTAAATTCGCCCTGCAAAAGCCCGTCGTCCGGATATTCGCAAAATTCCGGCCAGGCCCTGCTGATAGGGATGCCGCTGCGGATAAGCTCGTCATAAAATTCACCGATGGCCGTAAGCGCATGCTCCCCGTTCCTTGCCTGGATCGTGCGGCAAAGGCACAAGCGCTCCGGCAGAACAATCTCATACACGGTCAGGTCTCCGGGCGCTGTTTCCCGGATCTTCAGATCCTCAATCGCCCGGCTCAACAACTCGCGCCGCTCCTCCAGCTCCGCAATTTTTTGCTCCGTACGCTTATGGCCGTCCAGATAGTCCTTGACCTCCGGCAGGGACAAACCTGCGTCCTTCAGCCCCAGTATTGCGCGCAGCCGGAGCAGGTCTTCCCGGCTGTAATAACGGTAGCCCGAGTCCGGGTCCCGGTACGCCGGCTGCAAAAGTTGTTTCGCTTCGTAAAACCGCAATGCGTTGATGCTCACCCCGCAGGCGGCGGCGATCTCGCGAATATAAAACAAGCCTTCCGGTTTCGCCATATAGCAGCCCTTCTTCCGAAAAATTTAAAAAGGCCCAAAATATTGCTCTTGTCGAATATTCTTGACTCTCGTGTTAACACGAGGTTTACACTGAGAATACCATGGGACATCAGCCAAGGCAAGAAAGGGTTTCACAGAAAAGAGGGTGACGGATATGAGCTTTTACAGCTATTGCCTTAAGCAAGGCAAGGAATATCTGCTGGAGCAGTGGGACGCGGAAAAAAACGCGCCGCTTACCCCCGAAAGCATCGGCAGCACCAACACCACCCGGGTCTGGTGGAAGTGTGAAAAGGGCCATGGATGGCAGACTCAGCTGGCTTCCCGCGCCCGGGGAAATTCCGGATGTCCCCTCTGTATGCGGGAAAAAATAGCGGCGCGGGTGGAAAACCGCCGCGCTGCCGAAGCCAAAAAAAAGCAGGCCCGTGGACGAAATGCAAAAACAGGAGGTAAAGAGAAATGAAAAGAAAATTTTTGAGCCTACTGCTGGCGCTGTGCATGCTGATGACCCTGCTGCCGGTCACGGCGCGGGCGCCGCGCCGATTCAGAGCGCCCTGACGCAAGGCGCAATCTTCTCGGCAGCGGCCAACGGATTGGGCACAAGCTACGCGACAGGCGCAACGGTGACCATGCCGGCACCCTGTACGCCATTTGGGAGGATATACCTCCTATCGTTACCACAGGCACCATCAGCGGCACAGTCACCGACGGCATCAATCCGGTATCCGGCGCTACCGTCAGCCTGACGGCGAGCGGCAGCGTTTATTCCGCTATAACCGGCACGGACGGCAGCTACAGCATTGCCAACGTGCCTGCCGGAACAGGTTATACCGTAACAGCCGGCAAGTCAGGCTATAACAGCGGCAACATCACAAATGTGGCCGTGACGGCTAATATCATAACATCCGGTATAAATATCGCCTTAACAACCGCCCCTGCCGACGACAGCAGCGGCTACACGCCGGCCAGGACCATTACCGTAACCGAGAGCGGCAGTAATCTGTTCAGCGGCAGCAAGGGCGGGATCCAAGCGCAGGCCAACATGGGCAACGCTTTTTCCGACTCTGTAGAAGTTAAAGTCACGAATGCAGATGAAGGCTCATTCGGCCTCAGCTCCGGGAGCGAGGTCTACCCCTTCGACATTTCTCTGTACCGCAGGGGCACCAACACCAAGCTCCAGCCCCGGGAGGGCTATGCCGTGACCATCTCCCTGCCGGTGCCGGATGAACTGCTGGATAGAAAAGAGCAGATCTCTGTAGTACACAAGTCTGAAGGCGGCAGGGTTACAACGCTTGCTTCCCGGCTTGAGCAGAAAAACCATGTCTGGTACCTTATCTTTGAGGCTACGGACTTCTCCCCTTACGCTCTGGTGGTGAGCAATACGGTCCCCGGCAACGAACCGGCTGATGTGCCGGCAGGGGTGCCGTATTACCTTGATGCCGACGGAAGCCAGGTGTTCATCGGCTTCGCGGCGAACAGCAAGTACATAGCGCCCTCCGGCGTGACGGTGCTCTTCATGGAAAATTCCCAAAGCTTTACAGACGTATCCGGGCACTGGGCGGAAGAATATATAAACTTTGTAGCCGAACGCGAGATATTCGCCGGAACCGGTCCTAATACATTCTCCCCGGAAACCGGCATGACCCGCGCTATGTTCGCAACCGTGGTCGGGCGGCTGTATGAGCGCAGCTACGGCAAAATCAAATCCTCCGCTATTCATAGTTTTAACGACTGCGACTATGCGGATTACTATGGAAAATACGTGGATTGGTGCGCGGAAAACGGCATCATTGAAGGCGTGGGCGCAAGTCAATTTGCGCCGGGGCGGGCAATCACCCGCGAGGAGATGGCGGCGATCCTGTACCGCTTCACCGATTTTCTCGGCGCTCTGCCCGGAGATGCTGCCTCTGAACTGCACTATCCCGACTCTGCCAGCATTTCCGGCTGGGCCCAAAGAGCGGCGCTCTACTGCCAGACCACCGGCATCATTTCCGGACGCTCCGGCGGGCTCTTCGCTCCGCAGGAAACGGCCTCCCGCGCCGAGGTAGCAGCAATAGTTCAGCGGCTGGTTGAAATGGTTATGAAATAAGCGCAAGGAGATTGACAAAAAAATGATGATCGGTTTTATAACCTGACCGAATGCCAGGGGTACACAATTATGACGGGTGTTCAGCCTGCAGCCCAAGAACTGAGCCGAACACCCGTCACTCATTTTTCAGGAGGACGTTGAAATAGATTGCTATTTTCTTCTATACATCTATTTGTTCAAGTATATCAAGAACACGTTTATGGTACGCAGGTGTCCTCTTCCCCGGCATCAGGCAGCATACGGTTAACCAATCTTTATTGGGAATGTAGTTACAATGCTATCAGAGAATATGCCGAAACATTCCCCAGATTTCGGCAAACAAAACTTTAATCCTGCCCATAACTCCTATATCTGCTTTTTTGGCCTCCAAATCTGAATTATCACTTTTATCATCCAGGCTGATTTCTTCTGTTCGTAATATTATTTGAATACTTGACGGCGTCGGGTTTTTCAGTGAAGTAAATGAGATTAACCCGGCTTTGGCATCAAGATCAAGAAATTTATTTTCATCCTCATATTTGTCGAATTCCTTATCAATGGTTTTCTTAATAGTGTTGTTGGCATTGCGCATGGTAGGTATGCTGCCCAGCCCGGCGATACTTTGTCCCAGCAGATCCGACATGCCTTTAAGTGAGGTTTCAGAAGCTTTGTCAAATAAATCTCCGCTGGTTTTCAGCAGTGACTTGGTGTAGCTTAAAAAGGTTATCGTACTGTCAATACTTATGTTTAAGAGGTTGGTCAAATCCCTGCATTCACCAAGGAGGTCGGTCATGTCAGAGGAATAAGAATTAAGTGTACCATTAAGATTATTGGTTTTATCAATCAAGTCTTCCGTGATATTGATAAACTGGGTTGCCGCATCATTTAAATTATTGGTTTCATCAATTAAGTCCTCCGTGATATTAATAATCTCTTGGGTTGTTATTCCCATCCTCTGCATATCCCAGATTAAAGAACTGATATTTCCTGAATATGCGCCTAAAACAGATGCTATCCCCGCCCCTCCCTGAAGCTCGGTGGCCTCGTAAGGTGTTGCCAGTCCGGCTCCAGCCACTGTTCCCAAATTGGTGAGCGCAGTTTCAATTTGACTGTTTAACTGACCCAGCATTTCATCCAATTTATCCAGGTTTTCGCGCATATCTGAAATAGAATCTCTGGTTCTATCCAAGGGAGCTTCGAGGTCCTTTAAAGATTCGCTCATATTGGAGATAGATTTTTTGGTTTCATCCAGGGGAGCTTCAAGGTCATTCAGGGAGTCGTTTATTTCGTTGATGTCTTTTTTTATGTCTTTAATCATGTATTGCCCGGTCTTGAAGTAAGGGATAATATCCTTTAGCTGGCGGTTGGCAGCGGACAAATCACTCAAGGCCGTATCCGCATATTCATTCATTTTATCTTTGCCGCTGCTGAATGAACTTCTGGCATTTTCCATCCCTGCCGTTCCGCCTTGAAGCTCGCTAAGCCCTTCTTTCATACTCTCCATCGTATTCAGAATATCATTCATACTGGTGTAAATGGCACTATACGAATCATATAATGTATCCTTAGCTTCCCTGATCTCCTTGATATCCTCCAGCTGTTTCAGGGTCCCGGGGATCATCATCATCACTATTCCTTCTGTCTCAAAACTTTTGGTCCCGATTCGCATGGTAAAAGTATCTTCTTCACCGGGAAGGGCGGCAAATACCACCGCCTTATATGTTCCGACGGATTGCATCTGCGATCCCGGGGCATCCAGGCTATAAGTGTCTTCCATATTTATATATGTGGCCATCTGCAGTATCATATTATTTTTAAAATATTCTTTAGCCTGGGGATTCGGTTTGACTTTGACATTTACTTCCACAACTCCCGAAGCACCGGCAAGGGTTTCCGCTTTGCAGGGCATTCCGTTTAATTTGTAAGAAACATCAATATTCCAGGGAAGCTCCAGCGCATCATTTTTTAATTTACAGCTGTAATAAAATCTCTTATTGTCAACGTTGTTTTTTAAGTTCCATCTTACGCCGTCAGATTGGATTATAGGCCGATCATAGCCGGACATATTGTTCACTGATTCATAGTCGCCGTAATCTGAAAATTCAGTAATTCCATTTAAGCTGCATCCTTTTACTATATTTACATCTAAAACCTGGCCGTAATAATCAAGATTGACATAAGCAGCTTCATCTACCGAGACGGTTGGCTCTGCTGCATAGGCTGCAGGTGAATAAACCAGGAGATTGCATAGCAATAGAATCACTGCAATTATTCTGGTTTTCTTCCTTTTACCCAGCTTTAACATCCATGCCGACTGATTACCGGTTGCTGATATTGTTCTCATTTTTTATTCCCCCATATCCTTGGTGTTATTAAATGATTGCCTTTTCGCACCGAAAACCTTTCCCAGACCCGCGGGCAGCAGCTTCTTGCCTTTAAAATTAATTAATTGGTCTGACCATATAAATAAATTGGGGAGAAGTGTAATGACCATAAATACACTTAACAAGGCTCCTCTGCCAATAAGCGTTCCCAAATCTTTGATGGCCTGAACACTGGAGACGAAGCTAACGCCGAATCCCGCTACTGCCAGGATCAGTCCCGAAGTTAGGATAGGCAGCATACTATCGGTAGCCGCGTTAATAGAGGCCGTCACTTTGTCGGTTTTCTTGCGCCATTCCAGGTAATGGTAAGTCATAACAATAGAATAATCTATGGTAGCCCCCAACTGCAGGCAGCTGACGATTACGTAGCCCATGAACATTATTTGTTTTCCCGCGAGATAGGGAAATGTCATGTTGACAAAAATGGCCATTTGTATAGGTATCATTAAAACCAGGGGCAAGGCTAAGGAACGGAAGGCAATCATGATGGCCAAAGCCACTCCCAACATGGAAATCAGGTCAATCTTAGTCCAATCATCAACAATAACGTCTTTGATATCCATAGTGGAAGGTGTAGCGCCAATTATATAAGAATCTTCCGGATAATGCTTTTTAACAATCTGAGAAATTTCATTGATACTGTTGCAGGCCAGATCACTTTCGCTGGCCGTCTTAAGAGACACCAGCATACGGGCGTATTTTTCTGTATGCAGACTGCCTTTCACGCTATCTGGGATAAAACTCTCGGGTATTCCCTCCGGCAGAGAGTTGGCCAGGGAAGTGACATATTTAACATAAAGCCGATTCTCCAATTCATCTGAAAGAAGTCTTTCCGTTACCATTGAAGTGTTGGGCATTATAATCATGACTATGTTGTTCCTGCCGAAAACGGCATTGGTTTTCCGCTCATCATTGAATACTATGGTGCCCTTAGACAGCCCCATAGCGTCATTGCCAAAGGTAAAATCGGTCATATCTTTGCCTATATAGGCGGGAACTGAAGTTATAAGCAACAGAATCAGGAAAACAAAACGGAAGCGGTATATCTTTCTGGCTATGGGGGCGAAGGCAGGGACCAGTGGTTTGTGTTCGGTTCTTTCAATCAGTTTATACCAGCGCAGAATAAAGGCCGGCGTCAGCAACATGATGGTTATCAAGCTGATGACGATCCCTTTGGCAAGGACCAATCCGATATCCCGTCCGATACTGAAACGCATTAAGACCAGAACTATAAATCCGACAAAAGCTGCAGCACCTGCTGAGGACACAGGTGTAACGCTGCTTCGGATGGCATTACTTAAAGCTTCTGTGACGGGAAGTTGATTTTTTCTTTCTCTGTTAAAATTATCCAGCAGAATTATGGTGTAATCCATGGCAATAGCCAGCTGCAGCACGGCAGCTACGCTTAAGGTCATAGAAGAAATGTTGCCAAAGATCAGGTTGCTGCCCATATTAATTACAATAGAAATCAATATTACTATTAAAAAGATAACCGGTTCGAACCAGGAATTGGTGGTCAGTATGAGGATGCCGAAAATAACCATAACGCCCAGGATAAGAATATATATCATTTCTTGGGGAATAACTTCGCTTAAAAACTTGTTTTGAACTGCCGGACCGCTAAAAGCTCCCTTTTCCCCGAGCATGTTTTTCATCTCTTGTATAGCATCCCTGGTGCTCTGATCGGATTCGCCGCCGGTGAAGACCACGTCCATGACAGCGTATCCGTCTTTATAGTAATCTTCAATATCCCTATAAGGAATGAATTTATCGGCCTGATAAATATCAGTCTTGGAATCGGCCCATAGAACCAGGTCCACTCCCTTTATATTTTTTATACGGTCCTTGTATGCTTTGGCTTCATAAATAGAGACATCGCTGAGCATGACCCGCGCGATTCCAGGATAACCGAACTCCTTCTCCATCAAAGAAATACCCTGTTTGGAAGGCATATCTGCAGGCAGGTATTTACTTAAATCATAATTGATATTAACGAAAGGAAAGCAAATGGCAGCAATTACAAAAAGAACAGCAAAAATCTTTTCGATTAGTTTGCTCCTGTAGATAATAAAATCTATTATTGCCTGGCCTTTAAGACGGGGCTTGATCTCTTCATCATCCGGTCTTTTGAACAACTTTAACAATTAAATATCACCTCCTAGATTTATTTAACTGGTGTAGTGTTACTTAACTATAGTATAATTAGTTAACATATGTTGATTAATTGTACCTTTAAAATTATACTAGGATTATCAGATAGTACAATCGTTAATATGCTGGCCGCATGTTTATTAATGAGCACTTCGACCCAAGTTTGTTCAATATGGAGTGAGGAATAATGGAAACAAATAAAAAAGCCCCGGTCGACCGGCGTGTACGAAGGACCAAAAAGCTGCTTAAAGAGAGTCTGGCCACATTACTTTTAGAAAAAAAACTGAATGATATCACGGTAAAGGAAATTGTCGAGCTTGCTGATATAAACAGGGGGACGTTTTACCTGCATTATCGCGATGTTTACGATATGTTATCCAAAATCGAAAATGAAATATTGGATGAAATGGAGGATATCTCTAAACGATTTTTAAATGCATCATTTATGGATTCCCCCGGGCCTTATATTGCAGAGATGTTTCAATATGTGGCGGATAACCAGGCATTATGCAAAATGCTGCTGGGTCCGTATGGTGATATTGCATTTGTAGAAAAGCTTAAGAAATTGATAGAGGAGAAATGCTTCAACTCTCTGATGGAAGCCTGCCCGGAAAGCGAGCTACAACATTATCAGTATTTTACTACCTACGCTGTTTCGGGCTGTATCGGTCTTCTTCAGACCTGGATAAATGACGGGATGAAGGTTTCTCCCCAAGAACTTGCTCTGGTAGCGGTAGATATGATCCAAAACGGAATTGAGTTTTTACAGCGCAAAAATTAATTATTTACCTGGAATATCAATCCAAGAAAAAACAGCAGAGAGCATATAGAATGACAGGTGTTCAGCCTGCAGCCCAAGACCTGAGCCGAACACCCGTCACTCATTTTCCCGGGGGACGTGGAAAAAATAATCGTTCACCATATATTTAAATAAGTATTATTCTACCGCTTTTGCACAAAATCAAGATATAAAAATGCAGAAAAACATCAGATTGTGCAGAACGATTATTGGTTTATTTTACTAAATATTTATTGACTCCTGCATAATTTAACGATAATATTGTGCATAACAATATCTTTTTAGGCAGAGAGGAGTATTGGTGGTGAGAGAGTTTAATTATACAACAATCCCAAATGAACTAATAAACTACGAATTAATGAATCTGGTATCTGCCATTCATGAATATAAAGGAAAGCAAGAACTGTTTATAGAGGCAAAACCTGATGTATTGGAAGCTATGCTCGAAATAGCTATTATCCAAAGCACTGGAGCTTCTAATAGAATCGAAGGAATCTATACTTCCGATGAGCGTTTGGATGCTCTGGTAAAGTTCAGGGCGGAGCCACGTAACCGCTCCGAGCGTGAAATTGCTGGTTATCGAGAAGTTCTAAGTATGATCCACGAGAGTTATGATTATATGGTACCACGCACAAATGTAATTCTTCAATTACACAGAGACCTCTACCATTTCAGCCCCGCCTCCAGCGGCGGTACATTTAAAAATTCAGATAATATTATTGCTGAAAAAGATTCCACCGGCCACAGCAAAGTCCGCTTTCAGCCTTTGTCAGCATTTGAAACTCCCGAGGCGGTTAATCGGCTGACAAGTACCTTTAATGAAGCAATCAATGCTGAAAAATATGATCCTTTACTGCTCATACCTATGTTCATTTTGGATTTTCTTTGTATTCACCCATTTAATGATGGTAATGGACGAATGAGCCGCTTGCTGACATTACTCCTCTTATACCGTTCAGGTTACATAGTGGGAAAATATATCAGTATGGAGATGATTATTGAAAAAACAAAAGAAACCTACTATGAGGTATTACTTAATAGTTCAAGCGGATGGTATGCGGGAAAAAATGATTATTTCCCATTTGTGAAATATTACCTGGAGGTTATACTAAGTGCCTATAAAGAATTTTCTTCTCGCGTAGAATTGATGCAAAATCGCAATCTATCCAAGCCGGAACGTATCCGCGTATTGTTTGATAATACCCTGCAGAAATTATCAAAACGCATGATTCTTGAAAAATGTCCGGATATCAGCACCTCAACTGTTGAGATGACTTTGTCATTGCTGTTGAAAGAAGGTTATATACTAAAGGTTGGCGCAGGCAAAAATACTGCCTATATCCGCAATATGGAGCAGCCTGAAAAATACCCAGAATAGTATTTTCGAATTCCAAGTGTTATTGTACGGTTCAGTTTGGGCACAAGGGAACGACCACATCATGGCGTACAAATGGTTTGTATAACCACAATTCCGTACAGATATAGCAAGATACCAATCTTTTGCCGACAATTATAGGTTGTTTCGATGTTCAATAGAAAAAACCACCATAATTACACATCCATTATATTATTTGATGCACAAACAATACGTAAGGGTATAGCATGGATGAGAAAGAGACTAAGGCATGTTTAAATACTCATAAATACAGGATTTAAGTATACAAAAAACGGTATCAAATCTGTACATTCCAAAAAATGTTTAGAACTCATACCGTCGTTCATTCTGGCGGAGAGAGTGGGATTCGAACCCACGGAGCCGAACGGCTCACACGATTTCGAGTCGTGCGCTTTAAACCGGACTCAGCCATCTCTCCATTCATTATTCAATTGTTTTGTCTGCTTGCATGCTTAAGTCATGCGCTTTAAACCGGACTCAGCTATCTCTCCTTCTGGAATTGAAGAAATCCTTCAGTATTTGTCCGCATTCATCGGCCTTTACTCCAGATTTGACCATCACCCGATGGTTAAAGGCCGGATGATCCAACAGGTCGATTATGGAACCGGCCGCACCGGCCCTGGCATCATACGCTCCAAAAACCAGCCGCCCCAGCCGGGCTTGGATCATGGCTCCCGCACACATGGCGCAAGGTTCCAGCGTAACATACATGGTAGCATCGGTTAAACGCCAATGGCCCAGTTTTTGAGCGGCTCTTTGCAGCGCCAGTATTTCAGCATGGGCGGTAGCATCACCCCGCATTTCTTTCTCATTGCGGGCTTCGGCTATGATTTCCCCGTTTACCACCACTATTGCCCCTACCGGGATTTCCCCGCTTTCCCTGGCTTCTTCAGCCAGGCTGAGGGCCATTTTCATATAGTCCTCATGGTCCTTCATTGTTCCATCCCCTTAACCTGCAATTAAGATTGTAGGATATAGCCGGCATGGTGTCAAGATAACTGCGACTCAAGGCTGTCCCCCTGCCTGCTTCAAATAAATCCAAAAATATTTTTGGATTTATCTGAAGCCACGAGGAAGGAATCTCCAAGGTCATAGTCTTGCTATAAAAGATGCCCTAACGAGCGCCGCGGTAGGATCGTGCGCTAATGTAGCTGATCAAATAATGATGAGAAGTTATAAATAGGCGCGGAGCAAGCGCCGTTATGACACAGGTAATACACGGTTCCGCTTTCGGGAATCGGATAGCTTGCCGTAAAAGGCGCTGCCTTTTCCAATTTCTCCTGATTTTCACGAGTTTTTATAAGCATCGTCAGGTTAGGCAGATATTTCTTAGCTAAATAACCCAGGAGCTCGTCGGGAATGTTCTTTTCTGAGGTCACACAAACCAGCTCGTAAGCCGGATACACCACTTGAGAGACGGCAAGCAAAGCCATGCTGTGTCCCACAGGATAATCTTGGATTGCACCGGCAAGAAAACAAAGTTGACGATCGCTTACTTGATGCCACTTTGTTTCACCCGTAAGCTTTGAAAGGCGCTCAAGCACGGCCGCCGCCACCGAATTACCTGAGGGAATAGCGCTGTCATAGGTTTCCTTTGGGCGGCTGATCAGCTGCTCGCTGTCTTTGGAATACAGGAAAAACCCGCCTTGCTCCTGATCCCAGAAGTGGTCGAGCATCCGTTCTGAAATGCTGATCGCTTTCTGGAAATATTCGATTTCGTATGTAGTTGCATACAACTCCAGCAATGCAAAGGCGTAGAAAGCATAATCGTCAAGCTGCCCGTCGTGTGCAGCTTCGCCTTCGCGCCAGCGAAGCTTTATTTCCTCGTTTCCATCTGTCAGATTATTTTGTAAAAAACAATTCGCCTCCTTGGCAGCTTGTATATATTCAGGCTTCTCCAGCAGGCGCCCGGCTTTTGCCAAAGCTGCAATCATAAGAGCGTTCCAGGAGGTCAATATCTTATCGTCCTTATGCAGATGGGTACGGTTGAGCCGGTAAGCGTACAGTTGATCAGAAAGCGGCTTAATATGCGGATTTTCCTCTCTGTATTGCGGATTATTGAGCAAATTCGGTATACTCTTGCCTTCAAAATTTCCCTGCTCCGTGATGTCAAACCAATCACAGAAAAGGGCTCCATTCCGCTCGTTCAATACATGACCGACCTCCTGCCTTGTAAATACGTAGTACTTTCCTTCAACGCCGTCACTGTCCGCATCTTGTCCGCAATAAAAGCCGCCATTCCCATCACGCAGTTCACGCAGCACATAATCCAGGGTGCGCTGCGCCACCATGCGATAAAGGGGGTCATTTGTGATTTGGTATGCTTCCAGATAGGCAATGGCCAGCAGGGCGTTATCATAGAGCATTTTTTCAAAATGAGGCACAAGCCATCTCTCGTCGGTGGAATAACGGGAAAACCCTCCGCCGAGATGGTCGAATATGCCGCCGCGAAAGATTTGCGTAAGCGTGTGTTCTGCCATTTCCAGCGCGATAGAATCTTTTTCCAGCAGGGAATATCGCAAAAGGAGCAGCAGGTTGTGAGGTGTCGGAAACTTCGGGGCCGTTCCAAAGCCGCCCCACCGTGAATCATAAATGCTCTTCAGTTGCTTTACAGCCGCCAGCAGCAGAGCCTTTTCCGGCTTTGCCGGTTTGCCGGCGGCGGTTTTATCCGGTTTCAGCAGAGATGTGATCTGATCCCCCTTTAAGATGATTGTTCCACGATCAGTGTCCCACAACCGCCTGACAGCCGCCAGCAGTTCCAAAAGCCCTATTCTGCCATAAGCGGCTGTTTTCGGCAGATAGGTTCCGGCCCAGAACGGTTTTTGATCGGGCGTCATGATGACGGTAAGAGGCCAACCCCCGGACCCGGTGAGCATCTGGCAGACCACCATGTACACCGCGTCGATGTCCGGGCGTTCCTCGCGATCTACCTTAATGCAGATATAATCACGGTTGAGCGCTTTCGCCACATCGGCGTCTTCAAACGATTCATGGGCCATAACATGACACCAGTGGCAGGTGCTGTACCCAATGCTTAAAAAAACCGGCTTATCCTCTTCTCTTGCCTGTTCAAAGGCGCCCGCCTCCCACGGGAACCAGTTTACAGGATTCGTGGCGTGCTGAAGAAGATAAGGGGATTTTTCTTTACTTAACTTGTTCAAAATAATTCCTCCGGTAACTTTTATATATAGTATAGCACTGGATCTGCTGTTGTAATCCATATTATTCCACGATAACTGAGAAACGCCGCCCTGTTTGCGGACGGCGTTTTCTGCTTATACCCTATTGTTTGCAGAAATATTTTAATCTATACCTTTTGAGCGGTATAGATTGCACTTTTGCATAATAACGGCCAAATGATAAGCTTGGTAACAAAATAAAAGAAGGGCGTGAATATAGTATGAGTTCGCGATTGGCAAAAACATCAAATTTTATCAGGTGGACTATCTTAGGCGTTAGAAAGATATTATAAAATTTGGTGCGCCCGGAGGGATTCGAACCCCCGGCCCACGGTTTAGGAAACCGTTGCTCTATCCTACTGAGCTACGGGCGCCTAATTAGTGAAAAAAATCGGATCAGATCCGATACGCAACAGGGAAATGCGCTTTTAATGAAATGGCGCGCCCGGCAGGATTCGAACCTGCGACCTCCAGATTCGTAGTCTGTTACTCTATCCAGCTGAGCTACGGGCGCGTATGGCGGAGAGAGAGGGATTCGAACCCTCGAAGCAGCTACAAACCGCTTACTCGCTTAGCAGGCGAGCGCCTTCAGCCTACTCGGCCATCTCTCCCTATAATCATTTATGGCGGAGGAGGTGGGATTCGAACCCACGGAACCCGCAAAGGTTCAACGGTTTTCAAGACCGCCTCCTTCAACCGCTCGGACACCCCTCCATGTGAAGGATGCATCTCGTCAATGCAAATGACAGTATAGCACAGGCTCAAGGCAATGTCAATATGGAGTGGACCGACGGTTTACTGCCTTTTTATCACTTCTAATCCGCCCATATAAGGTCTTAATACCTCCGGAACGACAACGGAACCATCCCGTTGCTGGTAGTTTTCCAGTATGGCGGCTACCGTTCGGCCAATTGCTACCCCGGAGCCATTCAGGGTGTGGACGTACTGTATTTTTTCCTTGGGGGCGGGGCGATAGCGGATGTTGGCCCGCCGTGCCTGAAAGTCCTCGCAATTGGAGCAGGAAGATATTTCTCTGTAGTCATTGTAGCCCGGCATCCAGACTTCCAAATCATATGTCTTGGCGGCTGAGAATCCCAGGTCCCCGGTGGAAAGCAGCACCACCCGATAGGGCAGCCCCAACAGCTGCAGCACCTTCTCCGCATTGGCAGTCAGTTTTTCCAGTTCATTATAGGAGGTCTCCGGAGCCACTATTTTGACCAATTCCACTTTGTTAAACTGGTGCTGGCGAATTATTCCCCGGGTATCACGTCCGTGGGATCCGGCTTCGGCACGGAAACAGGGAGTATAGGCGGTTACGTATTTAGGCAGGTCTTTGGCCTCCAGGATCTCCTCCCGGTAAAGGTTGGTCAAAGGTACCTCCGCCGTGGGGATAAGATACATTTCCCGTCCCTGGACCTTGAACATATCTTCGGCAAATTTGGGGAGCTGCCCCGTTCCCAGCATGCAATCGGCACTAACCATAAAGGGCGGCAGTATTTCCCGGTAACCGTGTTCACGGGTATGAATATCCAGATAGAAGTTAATAACTGCTCTTTCCAGACGAGCCCCCATACCCTTGTAGACGGTGAACCTTGCTCCCGATAGTTTGGCTGCCCTTTCGAAATCCAGTATATCCAGATTAGGGCCGATATCCCAGTGCGCCAGGGGTTCAAAGTCAAATTGACGGGGTTCCCCCCAGCGCCGCATTTCCACATTAGCGCTGTCATCCGGCCCTACCGGTACCGACTCATGAGGCAGATTAGGGATGTTGAGCAGTATTTTCTCTATTCCTTCTTCTATCCCTTTCAAATCTTCATCCCATTTTTTGATATCCTGCCCGGCCAGACGCACCTTCTCCATAAGCTCGGAAGGATCCTGCCCCTCTTTTTTCATCTTCCCCACCTGCTGGGAGGAAGTATTGCGGAATTTTTTAAGTTCTTCAACTTTCCCCAGCACCTCCCGGCGCTTTTCATCCAGCAGCAAAAATTGGTCGAGAGCGCCGGAAAGGTTGCGTTTCTGCAGTTGCTGTTCCACTGCCTGAGGGTTGGCTCTAATCTTGCGGGCATCCAACATACTAACACCTTCTTTATTGTCAGTTTAATAAACCACAGATGGGTATGGTTCCCCAGCTAGAATTCCAGCAGCCGGGGACGTCCCATTATTCCATCCAGACCCTTAAGCTTCTCCAGGATAGAGTCTTCTACCTTATTGTCTACGTTAATCAACATGATGGCAGTTTCGCCGCGGGTCTTGCGAGCTACTTTCATGGAGGCGATGTTCACTCCTTCATCACCCAGCGCAGTGGCAAAAGGCCCTATAACCCGAGGGCGGTCCCGGTTCTCGACCATGATTACAAATCCCTCTAATCCAGTTTCGGTTTCGTAACCGTTGATTTCCACCAGCAGCGGATCCCGAGCCCGGGAAACCGTCCCGGCAATATCCAGGTGGTGGCTGTGATTGTAAATCTTAGCCGTAACTACATTTTTGTAGCGTTTGGCGCTCTGCCCCTCTTTTTTCTCATAGACCTGTACGCCCCGATCTTCGGCTACCAGTCTGGCATTTACATAGTTTACTTTTTCGTCCATAATCGGTTTAAAGAGACCTTTTAAAAAGCTCACGGTCAAAATTTCGGTTTCGTTCATACTGATAGGCCCACTGTAAGTCAACTCTACCCGGCTGACCGGAGATTTCTCCAACTGATAATAAAAACTGCCCATTTTCTCGGCCAGGAGAATATACGGCCTGAGATAGTCCAGTTCCTCGCTCAGCATGGTGGGCAGGTTGACCATGTTAGGCACTATGTCGCCCCGCAGAGCTTTGATGACCTGCTCGGCAATGTTTTCCCCCACCCGTTTTTGGGCCTCATAAGTATCGGCTCCCAGATGCGGGGTGCACACCACGTTATTAAATGTGAACAGGGGGTTATTGGTGGCTGGTTCCTTTTCGAAAACGTCCAGCCCGGCACTGCCGATTTTTCCCTGCTCCAGACCTTGCAAAAGCGCACCTTCGTCTATGATCCCGCCCCGGGCGCAGTTTACCATCCGTACTCCATCTTTGGCCAAAGCCAGCATTTTTTCGTTTATCATGTGCATAGTCTCTTCATTGCGGGGGGTATGGACCGTGATAAAATCGGCTTCCTGCATCAGTTCTTCCAAGGTATTTTTCTTTTCCGCGCCAAAGCGTTCAAAGCGCTCGTCGGTGATATAAGGGTCATAAGCGATTACTTTCATGTTAAAGGCTTTCAGCCGGGTGGCGACCATGGACCCGATGCGGCCCAGACCTACGATACCCACGGTTTTGCCGTAAAGCTCCACTCCCCTAAAAGGCTTGCGGTCCCAGGTGCCGCCCTTGACAAAGCTGTTGGCCCAGGCGGTATTGCGAGCCGAGGAGAGCAGGAGACTGATGGTCTGCTCGGCGGCGGAAATAGTATTGCTGTCGGGGGTATTGGCTACTATAACCCCGTAGCGGGTGCATACCTCTACATCTATGTTATCCACCCCGTTACCGGCCCGGCCTACCACTTTGAGTCGGCTGGCCCGGCTTATCAGTTCTTCGTTAACTTTAGTTACACTCCTGACAATCAGGGCATCGTACTGGTCAATTATTTGCAGCAGTTCCTCCCGGGAAATGCCGTCACGGTAATCTACTTCAAGCTCTGTTTTTAAGAGCTTCACTCCTTCTTCGGCTATCCTTTCCGTAACAATAACCCGCTTCTTCTCCATCTCTATACCCCTTTCATCAATTGTTGTGTATTTTAAGTAATATTTCCTGAGCTTTTTTAGCCCCTACGCCAGGTTCCATGGGGTATCCCAATTTGATCAAGGTAATTTCCAGGGCAGCCAGGACGGATAGTAAATCCAGCTCCCGCACATAACCCAGATGTCCGATGCGGAAGATGACATCATCCAGCCGCTGCTGGCCTCCGGCCATAACGATGTTGAATTCTTCCTGCATGGCCCGGCGTATTCGGTTGGCCCCCATCCCCGCGGGAGCAATAACCGAGGTTAAAGCTGGAGAGGCGTTGGCATCTGCTGCCAGCAGATCAAGACCCATGGCTTTGACCGCCTCTCTCACCAGCCGGCGATAACCAAGGTGGCGTTGCAGTATATTCTCCAGGCCTTCTTCCAGCATCATCTGCAGGGCTTCCCGCAATCCATAATAGAGAGATATCGGCGGAGTAAAAGGATTTTGCCCTTTGTCCAGATAATTGAGTCCGGCGCGAATATCCCAATAGTATCTGTGGTTGCAGTTCTGGTCATAAACCGCCAAGGCCCGGTCATTGAATGCCATAAAGCTTAATCCCGGAGGAATCATAAAGGCTTTTTGAGAACCGCTCACCACCACGTCCAGGTTCCATTCATCCATATCTAAATCGGCTGCTGCCAGCCCGCTGACCGCATCAACTATGAACAGAGCCGGGTGCTCTCCCACTGCTTGGCGAAGGCTTTTAATATCATTGCAAACTCCGGTGGAGGTCTCATTATGGGTAACAAGTATAGCTTTTATTTCATGGTTAACATCCCTGGTTATTTTATCTCTGATTATCTGCGGATCAGCCGCCTGCCCCCAGGGAAAATCTATTTTATCTACCACCGCCCCGAATTCAGCGGCTATCCGGGCAAAGCGGTCTCCAAAGACACCTATGGATATGGCTAAAACCCGGTCTCCCGGAGATATAAAGTTTACCACCGCCGCTTCCAGCCCTCCGGTGCCGGATGCCGGGTAAATCAATACATTGTGGCTGGTACGATAAACTTTCTTAACCCCTTCGGTCACTTCACCCAGAATCTCTTTGAACTCAGGTCCACGATGATTAATGACCGGTTTACTCATGGCCCGTACTATCCTTTCTGGTACGGGGGTAGGACCGGGAAGCAGCAAAAACTGTTCTCCCACAATCATCTCCTTAGAAAACCTCCTTAAGTTATTGAAACTAATATAAAAAATATAAAAAACCCCTCGTCCGGTCAGGGACGAGAGGTTATTCCCGCGTTGCCACCCTAGTTGGTGCGTAGCACACCCGCTTGGAGGTTATATCGGTACCACCGGTACTGCTTTCACAGTCTGCATCCAAGGTGGATTCAAAATCCGGCTGCTCTGGTTCACACCGCCCACCAGTTCTCTTGGCCAGCTCTGGAATTTTTACTAATCCCTTTCATCGCGCTTAAATGTCCACTTGAAGATTGGCTCTCATTATATTACACAATTTGCGCTTTGGCAAGAAATTATACAATATCCCTGTTCTTATAACAGGGATAAAAAATAGCGATGTATTTCCCCGCCTTCGGTCAGCTCGGGGTGAAAAGCCGTACTCAAAAGTTTATCGCCTTGTTGTACGGCCACAATTTTATCTTCATAGGTAGCTAATACCCGGGCTTCGCCCCAGGTTTTTTCCACGTAAGGGGCGCGTATAAATATACCCCTGGTTGTGCCAATGCCTGCAATCTCCAGGTCGGCCTCAAAGCTTTCAATCTGTCGGCCGAAGGCATTTCTTTTTACCCTTATGTCCATAAGCCCCAGTCTGAATTGATCCGAGTCCGCCACTTCCCGGGCCAGTAGAATCATACCGGCACAAGTTCCCCAGATAGGCATGCCGGCGGCAAATCGGTCTTGTATGGCTTTATCCAGTCCATATTGCCGCATTAGTTTGCCAATGGCAGTACTTTCTCCTCCGGGTATAACCAACCCGTCTACTTCGGCCAGTTGAGTCGGGGTTCTTATTTCCATGCTTTGGGCTCCGCAGCGGTTAAAAGCCTGTTCATGCTCAATAAAAGCACCCTGCAAAGCTAGGATGCCAACCCTTTTCTTACCAGCCACGTTCCTGCATCCTCTCCTCCGGCCTGATGGTGCTGATGTCGATTCCCACCATGGCTTCTCCCAGGTCTTTGGATACTTCAGCCAGGGTAGCGGGGTCATTGTAATAGGTCGTAGCAGCTACTATGGCCCGGGCTCGCTTCATCGGGTCACCGGATTTAAAAATTCCGGAACCGACAAATATACCGTCACAGCCCAGTTGCATCATCATGGCGGCGTCAGCCGGCGTGGCGATGCCGCCGGCAGCGAAATTAACTACCGACAGGCGTTTTAACCGGGCCGTCTCCATTACCAGTTCGTAAGGAGCCTGTAAATCCTTGGCCGCCGTCATTAACTCTTCTTCGGGCAGGTTGCTGACCCATCTGATTTCGTCATTAACCTGGCGGATATGGCGTACGGCTTCAATAACATTACCTGTACCCGGCTCACCTTTGGTTCTTATCATGGCAGCTCCTTCACCGATACGGCGCAGGGCTTCTCCCAGATTGCGCGCACCGCAGACGAATGGAACCTTGAATTTTTTCTTATCGACATGATATTTGTCATCGGCGGGGGTCAATACTTCGCTTTCATCTATATAATCAATCCCCAAAGACTCCAGAATCTGTGCTTCGACAAAATGTCCAATCCGGCATTTAGCCATAACCGGAATAGAGACGGCATCCATAATACGAAGAATAACGCTGGGGTCTGCCATCCTGGCTATACCGCCGGCAGCACGAATATCAGCCGGCACCCGTTCCAGAGCCATTACCGCACAGGCCCCCGCCTCTTCGGCTATCTTAGCCTGCTCGGGGGTCGTTACGTCCATTATTACTCCGCCTTTCAACATCTGGGCCAAGCCGGACTTTACCTTATAAGTACCCTGTTCCATTCTAAAACACCTCCACTGAAGTTGGCAGAAATACTCCTGTCATGATTATAACAGTTTTTTTTATTATCTATGGCAGGGGATTTGATTATCCTGGTTTTATTTTCTTCCTATTCTTCTTTTTCAACCCTGAAGCGGGCCATACTTACAATGCGATCATCATCCGGCAGCCGCATCAATAATACTCCCCGGGAATAACGTTTTTGTCGGGAAATGTCATCCACTTCCAGCCGAATGATCTGGCCTTCCCCGGTCAGCAGCACCAGTTCTTCATCTTCCCCAACTATTTGAAAAGCCACCAGGGCCCCATTTTTATTGGTGATGTCAATGGCCTTCAGTCCTTTGCCCCCTCGGTTCTGTTCCCGGAACTCAATAGTTGGGGTTCTCTTCCCATAGCCTTTCTCGGTTACCAGCAGAGCATCGGCTTCTTCCCGGTATTTGTCCATACCAATAACCCTGTCGCCCGAAGACAGGCGGATAGCCTTGACTCCGGTAGCCGTTCGCCCCATAGCGCGAACTTGAGCTTCGTCAAACATTATACATAACCCATTGGCGGTAACCACCATAAGGCGGTCACCCTTTTCCACCCTTTTTACTCCGATCAGTTCGTCATCTTCCCGCAGGTTAACCGCAATTAATCCTGACCGGCGAATATTTTCGAAAGCCGATAAGGGCACCTTTTTTATAATCCCCTCTTCCGTCACCATAACCAGATAGCGCTTGGGGTCAAGGTAACGGGCCGCCACCATGGTAGTTACCCTTTCTTCCGGCCTGATTTCCAGGAAATTGATAAGCGGCATCCCCTTAGCTTGACGCGAGGATTCCGGCAGGCGATAAGCCTTACTGGAGAATACCCTCCCCTGGTTGGTAAAGAATAATATGGTGGATAATATACTGGTGACGATAACACTGCTTACTGCGTCCTCAGCCCGGGTGGCAGTGGAACTGATCCCCTTGCCGCCACGTTTTTGGGCCTTGTAGGTATCAAGCGGCTGTCGCTTAATATATCCCCGGTTGCTCAGGGTTATCATTACTTCCTGATCATCTATCAAATCTTCAATGTTGTAATCGCTTAAATCGACACTTATTTCGGTCCGGCGCGGGTCGGCATATCTTCGTTTGATATCCTCCAGATCCTGCTTTATGATTGCCCGTATCCGTTCCGGGCGGGCCAGGATATCTTCATAATCGGCTATGCGGTCCAGCAATTCGCCATGTTCGTCTTCCAGTTTACTGCGTTCCAGTCCGGTCAGCTGAGCCAGCCGCATATCCAGTATAGCATTGGCTTGAATTTCACTCAGTTGAAACTGGGATATTAATCCCTGCCGAGCTTCTTCCCTATCCTTGCTGCTGCGGATCAGGTCGATAACCTGATCCAGATGATCCAGCGCTTTGAGCAACCCCTCGACGATATGCAAGCGATCCCGGGCAACTTTCAAATCGAAAATGGTCCGCCGGGTTATGACGTCCTGACGATGTCCGATATAATTCTGCATCATTTCTTTCAGACCTAAAACCCGGGGCTGGCCATTGACCAAGGCCAGCATAATAATGCCGAAGCTTTCTTCCATCTGGGTGTGTCTGAAAAGTTTGTTGACTATCACATTGACGTTGACATCCCTGCGAACTTCAATTACTATGCGAATCCCATGCCGGTCGGATTCGTCCCTTAAGTCGACAATGCCATCTATTTTTTTATCCCGGGTCAGATCGGCTATTTTCTCTACCAGCCGGGCTTTATTGACCTGATAAGGAATTTCGGTCACAATAATAGCACTTTTGCCGCCTTTTCTTTCTTCAATGCTGTAGCGGGCTCGGGTCTTAAAACTGCCCCGTCCGGTGGCATAGGCCTGCTTGATACCTTCAGTCCCCATAATGATCCCGGCTGTGGGCAGGTCCGGACCGGGTATTTTAGTCATCAGTTGTTCCAGGCTGACATCGGGATCATCCAGCATGAGCTCCAGTCCTTCCACCACTTCACCCAGGTTATGGGGTGGTATGTTGGTGGCCATCCCGACAGCGATGCCGGCCGAACCATTTATCAGCAGGTTGGGGATACGGGCAGGAAGAACCCCAGGTTCTTCCCGGGTATCATCATAATTGGGCCGCCAGTCAACCGTCTTTTTTTCAATGTCCTGCAGCATCTCCCCCGCGATCCGGGCCATGCGGCTCTCGGTATAACGCATAGCTGCCGCCGAGTCACCGTCAATTGAGCCAAAATTACCGTGCCCGTCAATTAAAGGATAGCGCATGGAAAAATCCTGAGCTAATTTAACCATGGTCTCATATATGGCGGCATCACCATGGGGATGATATTTACCCATGACTTCGCCTACAATATTGGCTGATTTTTTATGGGGTTTATCATGAGTTATACCCTGGTCATAGAGAGCATAGAGTATACGCCGGTGTACAGGTTTGAGACCATCCCGGATGTCAGGAATGGCACGGGATACGATAACACTCATGGAGTACTCCAGGAATGATTTTTTCACTTCTTTTTCAATGTCAACCACGGTTACATTATTGAATAAACTATCTTCTGGCAAACTCTATCACCTCTCTCATATATCCAGATTGGTCACATATCGGGCATTGGCCTGAATGAATTCCCGGCGGGGCTGGACATTTTCCCCCATCAAGTCGGAGAATATTGCATCGGCCCTGATAGCGTCGTCTATGTTGATCCGCAATATGGTCCGGTTTTCCGGATCCATGGTGGTTTCCCACAGTTGTTCCGGATTCATTTCACCCAGACCTTTATAGCGCTGAATACCCCATTTTTTATTGGACTCTTCAATAAAGCTGTTCATTTTGACTTCGTCATGGAAGTAGTGTATTTCATTGCTCCGTTTTAACCCATACAGGGGAGGTTGAGCGATATATACATAACCATTTTCGATCAATTCCCTCATGTAGCGATAGAAGAAAGTCAAAAGCAATACCCGGATATGAGACCCGTCCACATCAGCATCAGTCATAATAAAGAGACGGTGGTAACGGGCTTTTTTAATATCGAAATCTTCATCAATGCCGGTACCGATAGCAGTAATCAGAGCCTTTATTTCTTCATTGGACAGTACCCGATCCAGGCGCGATTTTTGGACATTGAGGATTTTCCCCTTGAGGGGAAGTATGGCCTGAAAATTGCGATCCCGGCCCTGTTTGGCCGAACCGCCGGCGGAATCGCCCTCAACAATAAACAACTCACATAAAGCCGGGTTTTTATTGCTGCAATCAGCCAACTTACCCGGCAGAGCTGTGGATTCCAGAGCACTCTTGCGACGAGTCAATTCCCGGGCTTTTTTGGCTGCTTCCCGAGCGCGCCGGGCGGAAACGGATTTTTCCAGAATTTTTTTGGCTATTGCCGGATTTTCATTGAGATAATCCTCCATACTTTCGTAAATACTGCTCTCCACTATCCCCCTGATGTAAGTGTTTCCTAATTTTGTTTTGGTCTGGCCCTCAAACTGGGGGTCTTTGAGCAGAACCGATATGATTCCGACCATTCCTTCCCGGATATCTTCACCGCTGAGATTGGCGTCATTCTCTTTGAGGATGCCGTTCTTCTTGGCATATTCATTGACCACCCGGGTAAGTCCGTTTTTAAAACCTACTTCATGGGTCCCGCCCTCTTGAGTACGGATATTGTTGGCAAAGGAATACAGATTTTCGCTGTAGCCGTTATTATACTGAACCGCCACCTGGACTATGACTTCTTCTTTCCGGTTTTCAAAATAGATGGGGTCGGGGTTTATGACTTCTTTATTTTTGTTCACATAAGCGGCAAAATCACGCAGTCCTCCGGAATAGTGGAATTCCTGGGTATAGATTTCTTCTTCTCTTTCGTCGCTGAAAATTATTTTAAGTCCCCGGTTAAGGAAAGATAACTCCCGCAGACGCTGGGTGATTATATCTTTTTCAAATACCGTTTCTTCGAATATCTCGGCATCAGGATAAAAATGGAGGCAGGTTCCGGTTTGGTCAGTATCTCCGCTTTGCTGCAACTGGGTTGCCGGTTTGCCTTTTTCATAGGTCTGATTATAGATGTGACCGTCTCTACGAACAGTTATATCCATACGCTGGGATAAGGCGCTGACCACGGACAAACCTACCCCATGCAGACCGCCGGATATGGTGTAGCCGCTGCCTCCGAATTTACCGCCCGAGTGCAGGGTAGTTAGTATTACTTCCAAGGCCGGAATGCCCATCTGAGGATGTTTGTCTACCGGTATTCCGCGGCCGTTGTCACTAACACTGACACTATTGTCGGTTTTTATAACTACGTTTATGGTATCACAGTAACCGGCTACCGCTTCATCTATACTGTTGTCTACAAGTTCAAAAACCAGGTGATGCAGACCCCGGGGACCCGTAGACCCTATATACATACCCGGTCTTTTGCGAACTGCCTCCAATCCTTCCAGTACCTGGATATCAGAGGCGTTGTAAGCATTTTCGCCGTTCAATATTAGCCCTCCTTGTAGTGACTGAATGTGCGCTTGTAAAGAGTAGTCGAGGAAATAGGCGACAGATAGACTTTGTCATTGCACACAATCAGGGCCTTTTCTTTGCCCTTTTCGCTTATATATACCAATTTACGGTCTAATCTAGCCGTATCTATAATGTCTATGAGGTCATCTGATATTGGGGGCTCAATATTCAGAATAGCAATTACCCTTTCCGGGGAAATAATGAAATTGTTTCCCAGGTGAATATACATGATATTACCCCTTTCATTGCAGGTGCCCGTTCTTGACAGTTACCACTGCCGCAGATTTGTGATCTATCTCATCTAAATTTACCGAAGTCAGAAAACTTTGAAATCCGGCCTCTTGGAGATAATCCAGCAGTAAATGTCTTTTTTCCCGATCCAACTCGGACAAGACCTCATCCAGGAGAAAGACCGGATTAAAACCGCTTATTTTTTTTAAAGTATGGAGTTCTGCAAGCTTTAAAGCTACGACGATATTCCTTTGCTGGCCCTGGGAGGCAAAATATCTGGCTATCCTGCCGTCCTGATACACATTTAAATCATCCCGGTGAGGGCCGACCAGGCTGCTCCTCCTTTTAATTTCCTGCTCCTTTTTTTCGCCGATTTGTTTTTTTAATGCTTCTTTCAAGGCATCATGATTTATTTTACCACTCTCCAGGGGAAATGAAAGGGCATATCTTATCTTAAGATTGCCCTTCCGGTTGGTAATCTCCTGGTAAATTGATGCTGCGTACTCATCCAAATTATTAATTAAGTTAATGCGGGCCAAAATTATCCGGGCCGCGTTTTCAATAAAAACCTCTTCAATAATTGCAAATGACCTAGTGTTATATTGTTCTCTTTTTAATAATAAATTCCTCTTTTTTAAAATTTTTGAATAATTAACCAAATTATAATTATATTCGCTTTTTATCTGAGTTAATATAAAGTCTAAAAATTGCCTGCGTTTATGAGGCGATCCCTTTATTAAAAACAAATCATCGGGAGAAAAAATCACCACTCGCAAACGTAAAGGATTACCAAAAGTAGTTTTTTTAGAATTAATCTTAAACATTTTACCGGATTTTAAATGATAAGTTAATTCTGCTTCTAAGTTACGGTCATTACAGCTGTACAGACCTCGTAACGCATAAGTTTCTTTGTCGTAGCGCAGCAGATTTTTATCTGAACCGGTACGAAAGGAAGTACCTACACTTAGAAGGTAAATCGACTCCAGGATATTGGTCTTACCTTGAGCATTATCCCCTAATATGATGTTAAGACCGGATCCGGGGCGATAGGTAAGCTTTTCGAGATTACGGAAATCTCTGGCTTCCATCTGCTGCAATCTCAAAGCTTCAAGCTCACTCTCCTAAACTTCTAGTTAGTAGTACGCAAAGGAACCAGAACGTAGAGATAATTATCTTTCTTGGGGTTTTTTATTAATGCTGGTCCCAAAGCACCTGATAATTGTATGTCAGTTTGCTCGGATTCGCCAGCCATGATTTTGATTACGTCTAAAAAATAATTGGTATTAAAGGCGATTTTTATATTGCTTTCTCCACTCAGCTCAATATTCTCCAATACTTCTTCAATTTCACCCATCATTTCGGAAAAGGCATTTACGGTAATTTCATTTTCGCCTATATCAAAACGGGCATATTGAATTTTAAGCTTATCATCGGTGGGTATAGTGCGTACCCTTTCCAGAGTATCGGCTAAAACCCCGGTATCAATTTGCAGAGAAGTGGTAAATGTCGTAGGTATTACTTGTTCGTAGTTAGGGTATTGGCCTTCAATTAAGCGTGAATGCAGGAAGAAGCTGTCTTTGGAAAAAATGACATTGTTATCACTGAAAGCTATATCAATAAGTTCATCGTTGTCATCCAAAATACGCAGCAGTTCATTTACGGTACGGGTCGGAATAATAAAATTAAAGGGCTCAATTTTCGAACCGGCTATATTACAAGTATAACAGGCCAGACGGTGGGTGTCTGAAGCTACTATTTTAAGCATATTGTCCTCTAAAATATCAAACAGGACACCGGTAAAAACCTGACGGAAGTGGGTGGCGGCTGCAGCAAAAGAGGTTTTACGCAGAGCTTCTTTGAGAATTTGCTGAGGCAAGGAAAAGCGCTGCTGCATTTTTTTAAGGGGTAAATCGGGGTATTCATAATCCCGGTAGGTATTAATAGATCCTGCCGAGCGGCCATAGTTTACATTTAATTTATTTTTGTCCTGATTCAGTTCCAAGATGACCGGACCGTCGGGCAGTAATTTTATAAAGTCGGCAAAGTAATGGGCATTGACCAGGACTTCCCCAGGCTCTATTATTTCCAGACTGCTGGTAGATGCTTTGATGCCTATCTCCATGTCGGTTGCTGTCATTATCAGTCCCTGATCCTGATTAGCTTCAATCAGCAGGCCTGATAAGACGGGAATCGTGTTTTTACTGGATGCTGCCCGGTAGACCAGAGTGGTAAGAGAGGATAAATCTCTTTTTTCCATGCTTACTTTCATGCTAGTACCTCCAATAACTTCCAGGGTCGTAGGCGCGAGCCCTATTTTATTTATTATTTATAAACAGTTCCGTAGTAATAGTAGTAGGCTGGGGGGATATGTGGATAAGGGTCGTGGGGCTTGTCCCCGGGCCAGCCTGTCCACTTGATAAAGTTGTTGAAAAAAAAATATATCAGGTGGTATGGTTGGGTTTAATTTTTTTACTTAAATCATCAATAGCTGCTGCCAATTCTCCGTCAGTCTGTAAATCACGTTCGACCTTTTCATTGGCATGAATAACTGTAGTGTGATCCCGCCCTCCGAACTGTTCCCCGATCTGCGGATAGGAGGCATCGGTGAGCCGTCGGCATAAATACATTGCTATTTGTCGGGGATGAACCAATTGTTTATTACGTTTTTTAGAAAGCAGTTCGCTTACTTCCAGGCCGTAGTATTGGGATACGGTCTTCTGAATAGATTCAATAGTAATCTTTTTGGGTTGGGGCGGAGGCAGGATATCTTTTAAAGCCTCGCTGGCGGTAGCCATATTAAGGGGTTTATTGGTAATAGTAGCGAAAGCTACCAAGCGGACCAGAGCCCCTTCCAATTCCCGTATGTTGCTGTCAATATAGTTGGCTATGTAGTCCAGTACATCATAAGGGACATTGAAATCTTCAGTTTGGGCCTTTTTCCTTAGTATAGCTATCCGGGTCTCCAAATCGGGAGGTTGAATATCGGTTATCAGACCCCATTCGAAACGGGAACGCAATCTGTCCTCCAGGGTGGGTATGTTGCGTGGGGGGCGATCGCTGGATATAACCACCTGCTTATTGGATTCGTATAGAGTATTAAAAGTATGAAAAAATTCTTCCTGGGTTCTTTCTTTACCGGCCAGGAACTGGATATCATCTATCAGCAGCACATCGACCCTACGGTAGCGGTTGCGGAAACCAACCATGTTATCGTCCTTGATGGAACTGATGAGCTCATTGGTAAATTGTTCGGAAGATACGTATACTACCGAGTAATCACGTTTCTTTTTCATGATGTGGTGGCCGATCGCCTGCATGAGATGAGTTTTTCCCAGACCTACCCCGCCATAGATAAATAAAGGATTGTAAGCCTTGGAAGGAGATTCACCCACGGCGTAGCAGGCAGCGTGAGCGAAACGGTTACTGTTGCCGACGACAAAGGTATCGAAAGTGTACTTGTGATTGAAAGTAGTAAACATCCCGTCTTTTTCGATCTGAGATTCAGTGTTTAAAACTAATTCGATATTCTGATCGGTAAGGGTACGGATTTTGTTTTGCAGATTGTCCAGATAACGTGATTCAATCCATTCTTTGGTGAGCGAGTTGGGTACGCTGACATAAACCCGGTTATGGCGAAAGGTTTTGAATTTAACCATGGAAAACCAGATATCAAAACTGCTTGCATCTATTTCTTCAGCTAAAGATTGCAGAATCTGGTCCCACACAGCTGAAAAATTATATTCCTGGGACATCAATTATTCCTCCTGTGCATTTGTGGAAAAAAAGCTGTTGAAAAAATAAATATTGTGGATAAAGCTGAAGATTATAAAAAATATCAGCCCAGAGTTTAAGGTTACGGATGAAAATATAGTATAATCATAGCAGATTGATAGAAAATTTAGAAGTATTTGCAGTGCGACGAAATCTTGACATTAAGGGGATGGAATCAATATAATTATAAAGTGTTGGAAAAATAGAGGAGGCTATTATTAATAATGAAAAGAACATTTCAACCGAAGAACCGGCAAAGAAAAAAAGAGCACGGTTTTAGAAAGCGGATGTCCACTGCTGGGGGCAGAAAAGTATTGGCCGCCAGAAGAAAAAAAGGGAGAAAGAAACTATCTGCATAGGTCGTTTTTGGCGACCTTTTATTTTACCTTGGGAAAGAGGCCGGGTATGCTTAAGAAACTATTTCGTATAAGCAACAGCCAAGAATACAATAATACATATAAGAACGGCCTTAAAATTCCAGGAAAGTATTTAATTGCCTATATTATGATAAATAACCTGGGAATAAATCGTTTCGGGATTGTTGCCAGTAAAAAGGTGGGCAATGCAGTTATAAGAAACCGGTCGCGGCGGCGGATACGTGCTATAGCCGAAAGTAGCGGGGAACACTTGCAACCGGGGTATGATATTGTAATAATTGCTCGGCAGAGCATAGTCGCAACTGATTATAATAGGTTAGAAAAAGATTTTTATACGGTTATGAAGAAGGCTGGCCTATGTTAAAAAAGTTATTGATTTTTTTAATAAAAATATATCAAAAAGCAACCTTTTTTAAGCCTGCTTCCTGCCGTTTCTATCCTTCCTGTTCAAGCTATTCCATTGAAGCCATTGGGAAATATGGCGTAATCAAAGGGGGATGGTTGGCTGCAAAAAGAATATTCAGGTGTCACCCTTATAATCCCGGGGGATATGATCCGGTACCTTAAAGTAATATACCGTCAGGACAAACCTATTAGCGTAATTGCTAGAGCTAAGGCAACGTAATTAGTTACCGGTTAGCAGGGAAGACACGAGGGTAGGGGATTTATGCTTCGCGTAAAACGCTAAGGAGGTGAACTCTGCGGGGTCAGTAATGACCAAGCAGGAGTAGATTTTGTGGCAGTCGTTTGTACAGTGGTTCGCTGATGTAATTCAATTCATGTACGGGTTAACGGAAAGCCTGGGTGTGGCCAATTATGGACTGGCTATAATATTTATGACTATAGCCATTAAGCTGGTGTTGTTTCCTTTGACCCAGAAACAGCTGAAATCCATGCGCGGGATGCAGGAAATACAACCTAAGCTTAAATATTTGCAGGAAAAATATAAAGACGACCCCCAAACCATGCAAACCAAAGTAATGGAAATGTATAAGGAGCATGGAGTAAATCCGTTCGGGGGATGTTTGCCTTTAGTTGTGCAAATGCCAATATTTATTGCCTTTTATCAGTCATTGTTACATTTTAATTTCAAAGTTGCCGAACATGCCAGCTTTTTCTGGATACCTAATATCGGGGCTAGGGATCCTTACTTTATTCTGGCAGTGCTGGCAGCAGTTACGACCTATTTGCAACAAAGAGTTACCATGGTAGACACCAAAGACCCCACCCAAAAATCAATGCTGTACTTTATGCCGCTTTTTATGGCCTGGATAGCTGCCACATTACCGGCCGGCCTGCCCTTATACTGGGTAACTTTTAATATTTTGGGGATATTGCAGCAATTGTATGTAAACTATTCGCACCAAAAGGCTAAGCTTGCGACAGGAACAGGGATGGAATTTAGTGTAGAGGCAGAAGGAAAAACAGTGGAAACAGTTAAACCTAAGGCTTCCACCGTGGACAAGGTAGCAGGGAGGGACAAAGGAGGAAAAAAGAATGGAAGTCCAGACAATAGAAAAAAGAGGAAAAAGCGTTGACGAAGCCATCAAGGCTGCGCTGGATGAGTTAAATTGTGAAATTGACGATGTCGTTATAGAGGTAATTGAAGAGCCGACCAAGGGCCTGCTGGGATTGGTTAAAAAACCGGCCGTAATAAAAGTATCCCGCCGGGAAAAGCCTGAAGAAGACGTTCGTCGGATGCTGGAAGACCTTCTCAACAAAATGAAACTGGAATACCGGATAAATAATGTTGAATGGGATGAAGGGAAGGTCAGAATAAATATTACCGGCAAAGATATGGGGCTGCTTATTGGCCGCAAGGGGGAGACCCTTAACGCGGTACAGTTTATACTGGGACTAATAGTTAATAGAAACCGGGAAGAAAAAGTGCGGGTAGTTCTGGACGTGGAGGACTACCGCAAAAAGCGGGAAGAATCATTGGAAGCCCTGGCCTTAAGACTCTCTGACAAGGTGAAGAAGACCAGGAGAAATGTGGTTATGAGACCTATGAGCTCTCAGGAGCGCAGGGTAGTTCACACTATTTTGCAGGGTGATCCCCAGATTACCACTTATTCTCTGGGGGACGAACCTAACCGGAAGGTAGTTATCTCGCTAAAAAAATAGGATAACCAAAAAATTTCCGGCGTGTCGGGAGTAGGTCTCCCGACACGCTTTTTTGTGTCAATCAGCCTTTAGAGCATTGTGTATATTACGGTCAATTTTGGTAAGATAGATTATAACTATTTAATGGTAAGCAAGTTGCATGAAAAGAGAGCAGGTGCAAAGATCAGATATGTTTTATGATGACATAGCCGCTATAGCTACTCCTCCGGGAGAGGGGGGAATCGCTATTATCAGGCTGAGCGGCGGCCAGGTGATAGAAAAAGCGAGTAAAGTGTTTCGACCTTATCATGATGGTGTGGATATAAGGAATAAAGCCGGTTATTCCTTGACCCTGGGGTGGATCAAAGATGAGACCGGGGAAGACCTGGATGAAGTGTTGCTAGCTTTAATGAGGGCTCCCCATAGTTATACCGGAGAAGATACGGTTGAAATCCATTGTCATGGCGGAATTCTGCCGGCCCGCCGCTGTCTGGAAGTGGTCCTGCACCAGGGTATGAGAATCGCCGAGCCGGGTGAATTTACCCGCCGGGCTTTTTTACACGGACGCCTGGATGCCAGTCAGGCGGAGGCGGTTATTGATGTCATCCGAGCCAAAAGTGATAAAGCCATGAAGCTGGCGGTAAAACAGCTGAGCGGACATAACAGCGAGTATATCAATACCCTGGAAGACCGGCTGCTGGAGCTCAACGCTATGGTGGAAGCCAGTCTTGATTTTCCGGATGAAGTAGGCGAATTGGAATATGCAAAGGCTGAAGATATCATGCTGGGGTCACTGGCGGCAATAGAGCGCTTAATTCAGGCTGGAGAGCGGGCCGCTATTTACCGCGAAGGTATCGCAGCCGTTATTTGCGGAAAACCCAATGTCGGCAAGTCCAGCCTATTAAATGTACTCTTGAAAAAGGAGCGGGCCATTGTTACCAGCATCCCGGGAACTACGCGCGATATTATTGAAGAGCAGCTCAGTATCAAGGGAATACCGATAAGGCTGGTAGATACCGCCGGTATTCGGGTAACGGAAGACATAGTGGAGAAAATCGGGGTAGAGCGCTCTCAGAAAGTAATCCGGGAAGCTGATCTGGTAATTTTCCTGCTTGATTTGGGAACTGGTATTACGGCTGAGGATCTGGCCATTTATAAAGAGATTAAGAACCGCAACCTGATCATTTTGGCCAATAAGGAAGATTTAGAAGAGAAGCATATTACCGAAGATGAGCTTGAGCACTACTTCTCTGGAGTCAGGGTGATATGGGCTTCGGCCCGGGAAGATAAAGGGATAAAAGAGCTGGAAGACCGGGTGGAAGAAATGATTCTGGGCGGGGCGCTGCAGGCGGATGATCTGGAAATAATGGTAAACCTGCGGCAGCGGGAAGCCCTGACCAGAGCCCGGAAGCATTTAGAGGACGCTCTGCAGGTAATGCAAACCGTGCCGCTGGATTGCCTGGGGGTGGATATCTGGGGAGCTCTGGAAGCCTTGGGCGAAATAACCGGGAAGAATCTGAAAGAAGAGGTCATTGATAGGATGTTTACTGACTTTTGCATAGGCAAGTAATCATAGTAAACGGGAGGCAAGCATGATTTATAATGCAGGCAGTTATGATGTGGTGGTAGTGGGAGGAGGCCATGCCGGGTGCGAAGCGGCGCTGGCTGCTGCCCGTATGGGGTGCAAGACCCTGATGGCGACTTTGAGTATGGAAAATGTGGCCTTGATGCCCTGTAATCCTTCAGTGGGAGGGCCGGCCAAAGCGCAGGTAGTGAGGGAGATAGATGGCCTGGGGGGTGAGATGGCGGTAAATGTAGACAAGACCGCCATTCAAATGAGACTTATCAATACCGGTAAAGGTCCGGCAGTGCAAGCATTAAGGGCTCAGGCGGACAAGCATGAATATCATGATGAAATGCTTAAAACCCTGCTTAACCAACCGAATCTTCATATTATAATGGCGGAAATAGAAGAAATTGAAACCAGCGGTCCCCGGGTCAGTGCGGTAATCACCAAAACCGGCGCCCGTTTCAGCTGCCGGGCGGTGGTTATAACCTCCGGAACCTATTTAAAGGGGCGGATAATCATCGGCGAGGTCATGTATGACGGTGGGCCCGGCAACCAATTTCCCGCCGTAAAATTATCCGCCAGCTTAAAAAGCCTGGGACTGGAACTGGGGCGTTTTAAAACCGGGACCCCGCCCCGGGTCTATAAACGCTCCCTGGATTTTACCAAAATGATTGAGCAGCCGGGCGATGACCGCCCTCTGCGTTTTTCCTACATGAGTCCCCGGCTGAGACGGCCGCAGTTCTCCTGTTGGCTTACCCACAGTACTGCTGCTACCCATCAAATAGTCATGGATAATCTTGATCGAGCCCCCATGTTTACCGGGGCCATCAAGGGCCGAGGACCGCGCTACTGTCCATCTTTCGAGGATAAGGTGGTGCGCTTTGCCCACAAAGAATCGCATCAGCTATTTATAGAGCCGGAAGGGCGCAATACTGAAGAAATGTATATCCAGGGGCTTAATACCAGTCTGCCGGAGGATGTGCAGATAAAAGTGCTGCGCAGTATCCCCGGTCTGGAAAATGTGGCCCTGATCCGTACCGGTTACGCGATAGAATACGATTATCTTCCCCCCGCCCAGCTGCGCTCAACTCTGGAGACCCGCATGGTAGAGGGACTCTTTACCGCCGGGCAGATCAACGGCACTTCCGGCTATGAGGAAGCGGCGGCCCAGGGGCTGATAGCCGGGATCAATGCGGCGCTTAAAGTAAAAGCAGAGGAACCACTGGTATTGAAACGCAGTGAAGCCTATATCGGCGTTCTCATTGATGATCTGATAACCGGCGATATTGACGAGCCTTATCGTCTGTTGACCTCCAGAGCCGAATACCGGTTGCTGTTGCGCCAGGATAATGCCGATCTGAGGCTTACGGAAAAGGGACGCAGAATTGGCCTGGTCAGTGACGAGCGCTGGAGGGTTTACAGCGCTAAGAAGGATAGACTTGAGGAGCAGAAGGAAGCTCTTAAAGGGCGGACCTATACCCCGGCGGACCAAGAAATAAGTTCCTTTTTAGCCTCCAGAAACAGCGCCGCCCTAAAAGACAGGTTTTCCCTGTGGGAAATACTGCGGCGCCCGGAGATAAGCATCCAGGATTTTGTAGACCTGGGCTTATTGACTGAATACGATGAAGATGTTCTGGAACAACTGGAGATCCAATCAAAATATGAAGGTTACATAAGAAAACAAGAGGAACAGGTGCAGCGATTCGAAAAGATGGAAGGGAAACTAATCCCCGGGGATATAGACTATGATGAAATTTTCGGCCTTTCCAATGAAGCCCGCCAAAAACTTAAACAGATAAGGCCGGAATCTATTGGCCAAGCTTTACGAGTGTCAGGTATCAACCCGGCTGATATAAATGTACTTTTAATTTTTCTGGAGAAAAAAAGAAGGAAATAGGAAACTTATATGGAATATAATGTAAATAGCTATAAAGAGATGATCACCCGGGAGAATGAGCGGCAAAATCTGATCAGCCGTAAAAACTTCGTTTATGAACTGGAAAAACATATTGAGGATAGTCTCAAACTGCTGGATTTTATGCAGCTGGACGGCGTAAAAATAGTGGATATTGGCAGTGGAGCTGGTTTTCCGGGTATGGTACTGGCTATGGCCTGCCCCCAGGCTGAGTTTACGCTGATAGAGGCGAATCACAAAAAGAGCAGGTTTTTAAAAGAGGTCAAAGACCAGTTGGGGTTAAGTAATGTAGAAATAATCTGTAATCGGGTGGAAGAGCTGGGGCAGGACAACCGGCTGCGGACCAGCTTCAGTCTTTGCAGCAGCCGGGCGGTAGCTGCTCTCAATGTGATGCTGGAGTATGGCCTGCCTTTATTACAGGTGGGGGGGCGCATGCTGCTCTGGAAGGGGAAAAATTATCAGCAGGAAATTGAGCAGGCGCAAAATGCGCTTAAGCTATTGGGTGGAGTGCTGGAAGATGTGTGGTTGTATACGTTGATGGAAGAGCGGGATCGGGCTATTATTGTGGTGCGAAAGGATAAGGCCACCCCGAAGAATTACCCGCGAAGGATAGGAATACCAGCAAAACGACCATTGTAAGTCCTGGCCGGGGAATCGCCATACCTTTCCCGGGGGACTTAGACCGCTTTCGGCAGGAGGTGCTAAAGCGTATGCGTAAGCATTTGGCGAAACTTCTGGGTGAGGATGACAGCGGAAAGATAGTTTCAATTCCCATAGATCGGATTAAGCCTGGCCTGTTTCAGCCCCGGCGGGGTTTTGATGAACAGCAGATGGTCGATCTGGCCCGGTCAATTATGATGTATGGTTTGATTCAGCCTATTGTAGTAAGACCATGGGGCCGTGATTACCAGATAATCGCCGGGGAACGGAGATTCCGGGCGTGTTGTTTGCTGGGCAAAACGGATATAGCAGCTATAATCCAAGCCATGGATGATGACAAGGCAGCAGCTATAATGCTCATGGAAAATTTGCAGCGGCGGGAACTGACTTATTGGGAGGAAGCTCATGCCTACAGCTTTTTAATCAATACTTGGGGGCTGCCCCCGGAGGAGATGGCCAGAAAAATAGGACGGAGCCCGGCGGCTATAGCTGAAAAATTGCGCCTGCTGAAACTGCCGGAATATATTCAAAATATGATCAATGATAAAGTAATTAGCGAAAAACATGCCCGGGCCCTGTTAAAACTCAATACTGACCAGCATCAGGAAGAGGTGGTCAAACAGATCTATGAAAAAGAGCTCACGGTAAAGGAAACCGAAGAGCTGGTGGAACGGTTAAGCCGGCACAATATTCCCTCCGCGAGTCGGGAAAGACTCAATAATCGGAACGTTTCCATGATTATCAAGGATGCCCGCATATTTATGAACACCATTAAGGAAACCGTAAAAAGGGCCCGGCAGACCGGGATAGATATATTTATGACCGAAACTGATAGCGAGAAGTATCACGAAATAACCATCCGGATAGCCAAAGAAGGACAACAAAACCAACCCTGGGCTAAAAGTGTATAAGCAATAATATTACCAGAGCGGGTGGCCGCTCTTTTTTTATTTTAGAAATCTTAAATTTTTTGACGCAGATTTATACAGATATCTTTTAATGAAAATAGCAGGGAGAAACCCTGGATTAGTCATAGCGTGGGTCTGGATAGATAATATGCAGGAGCCGTAAGACGGAGCCTGCATATTTATCCATCCAACCAAACAGAGCTGGTATACTTTCAGTCTGAGCCGTTAATTGCTTGTCCTTGAAGAGGATGTTAATCAGCGAAAATCTGTGGTAATCTGTGGTTAAACCTATGGTAAATATTACGTGCTCATCTCTTAAGCGGAAGGCCCGGTTTAATTTCTATTTCTAAAAGGGGCAGGATTTAAAGGCCATGAAGATGAAATAATAAGCAGATAAGATTTTGAGAGGTGGTAATGGTTTTTGGGTAAGATTATTTCCCTGGCTAATCAAAAGGGAGGCGTGGGGAAAACTACTACGGCTGTGAACCTGGCCGCATCGGTAGCTATGGAAGGATACAGGGCGTTGCTGGTAGATTGTGACCCCCAGGGCAATGCCACCAGTGGTCTGGGGATTGACCGCCGACGACTGCAATATTGCAATTATAACTTAATAATAGACGGCATTGCCCCCGACAAAGTAATAGGAAAAACCAGAGTGGAGAATCTGGATATCATTCCTTCCACTATCCAGTTGGCCGGAGCCGAAGTGGAATTAGCGGCGGCAGAAGATCGGGAGCAGCGGATTAAGCAGGCTTTGGACAAGATAATTAATGATTATGAGTACATATTCCTGGACTGCCCTCCATCGCTGGGCTTGCTGACCATCAATGCTCTGACCGCCAGTAACTCCGTTATTATTCCGCTGCAATGCGAGTATTACGCCCTGGAAGGATTGAGCTTGCTCATGGACACCATTATGCTGGTACGCAAACGGCTGAATCCAATGCTTAAGGTAGAGGGCATAGTCTTTACCATGTTTGATGGGCGTACCAATCTATCCATTCAGGTAGTGGATGAGGTTAAGCGGCACTTTCGCCAGCAGGTGTATAAAACCATTATCCCTCGCAATATCAGACTCAGTGAAGCACCCAGCCATGGGAAGCCGGTAGTGGTATATGACCCCCGTTCCCGAGGTGCGGAAGTGTATAGAGACTTAGCCCGGGAGGTGTTGAAGCGTGCCTAAGAAAGAGAGAGGACTGGGGCGAGGTTTGGACGCCCTGTTTTCGGCAGGAATAGATAATGACAGCCTGGATATAGTGGAGCTTGATACCGATGTTATAATCGCCCGGCAGGAACAGCCCAGGCGTAATTTTGACCAGGAAAGCTTGCAGGAATTGGCGGAATCGCTTAAGGAACATGGAGTATTGCAGCCCATCCTGGTCAGGGAAAAAGACGATGGCTATGAGCTCATTGCCGGAGAACGGCGCTGGCGGGCAGCTAAACTGGCTGGATTACCAACCATTCCGGCAGTAGTCCGTAAGCTTGATGATCTGCAGGTGGCGGAGATATCGTTGATAGAAAATCTGCAGCGGGAGGATTTGACCCCAGTGGAAGAGGCCCAGGCTTATCGTTTGATGATGGAGCGCTTTCACTACACTCAGGAAAATCTTGCCCAAAAAATCGGTAAGAGCCGGGCTCATATCGCCAATACCCTGCGTATAATGAATCTGCCCCCCAGCATTATTGAAATGATAGATGCCCGGAAAATAAGTGCCGGCCATGCCCGGGCCATATTGGCCTATGGAGGGGAACAAGAGCAGTTGGCTGCCGCCCAGGAGATAATTTCCGCCGGACTTTCCGTGCGGGAGGCGGAAAGACGGGTAAAGAATAAAAAAACGGTGCAGGAATTTGTTTTCGAGAAACCACCCGAGGTGGTGGATTTGGAGGAAAGGCTGCAAAAATTTTTTGGCACCAAGGTGGAGATGAATACCTTACATAAAGGCGGAAAAATTGAAATAACCTATTACAATGATGAAGATTTGGAGAGAATAATAGAACTGCTGAATATTTAATCAGTTTCACGTGAAACAATTGTTTCACGTGAAACATTTTTAAACCGATAGAGGGCTATTTTACAAAGTACGGTAAAATTGATATGATAACTTAAAAAATGTCAATAATTAAACTAGAGAGATACAAAGACGAGGATAGCGATGAAAAGGAAAAAGAAGCATAACAACCCGCACCTGACATTTATGCTTATTCCCCATGATGCTGCCCGACCCTTGCAGTGGGAATTATCCCGCCAAGTGCTGTCCGGATTGGCGGTTGGATTTGCTCTATTCTTAATGGGATTCGCGGTCATAAGTTTTTTATTCTATTCCAGTCAGGAAGATATTCGCAAGGCTGATCGTTTAAAACAGGAGAGCCAGGAAAAACAGAAGACTATAGAGATGCTCAAACAAGAGATCGAAAAAATTGAAGAACAGCAGGATGCCATAGCCCAAAAACAGAATCAGCTAAAACGGCTCATGGGAATAAAAAGCGAAAATACTTCCTCGCCGGAGCCGTCTCGGGGAGGAAAAGGTGGAATCGACCGTCAAGTCCAGAGTTTTGGCAATGCCGCAACGCTGCAGCAGACCGGAGAAATCAGGACCAAACTGGCAAGACAGGAGAAAGAACTGGATGAATTGTTGGCCCAGGTCAATAATAATAATGAATACTTCCGCCATTTTCCCAATCAATGGCCGGTTCAGGGTGATATAACCTCTGGCTTCGGTTGGCGCAAGTCGCCTTTTGGCGGTAAGAGCACTACTTTCCATGAAGGTATAGATATAGCCAATAACTCAGGAACTCCGATAGTAGCCGCTGCTGACGGGACGGTAACCTTTGCCGGATGGAAGGGGGCTTATGGCAAGCTGGTGGAAATTGATCATGGTTACGGGTACATGACTAAATATGGGCATAATTCTGCCCTGCTGGTCGCGGTTGGGGATAAAGTGAAGAAGGGGGAAGAGATAGCACGGATGGGTAATACCGGCAGAAGCACCGGGCCCCATTTACATTTTACAGTGGTAAAAGACGGTGAGACCTATGATCCCCTGATTTATTTGCCTTAGGAATTGGATTTCACGTTAAAAACCAGCGAAACCATAAGTCTATTTTCATTCTTGGTTGCCTGCCTGCCTGCCTGTGCCCTATGGGTATGCCCTATGGGTACGGCCCTGAGGGCCATAACCTGTCAATATGGGAATAGAGAGGATAGGTAACCGGGAAGCGAGCACGGCTGGAGAGAGTTTAAGGCCGGCTGAAAAAGAACCGCGGTTTGGACCAGGTGCAGTACAGAGGTTTGGCGGAGCCGCTTGATTCGCCTTCCCGGTTATAGGCGAGAGAAGTATTATAAGAAGCAGGAGGAGTAAGTATTGATAAAAAAAAAGGAACGCAGCTTTCAGAGCATTGAGAGCCTGATAGCTTCCGGGGTGGAAATCAAAGGGGATATAGTTTCCCAGGGTTCGATCCGGATTGACGGTTATGTCGAGGGAAACTTGAATATCAAAGGCGACCTTATTCTGGGAGAGAAGGGAAAGCTAAAAGGTGAAATCAAGGCCCAAAACATAATGATTGCCGGGCGGCTCGAAGGCAAGGCCAATGCCGGCGCCCGTCTGGAAATAGCGGCGACCGGGGCTGTAGTGGGGGATATCAATGCTGTTACTCTCATAATTGACGAGGGCGGCCTTTTAGACGGCAATAGCAGGATGACCCGAGCCAAAGATCAAAACAGCGATAACGAGCGCATACATAGCTTGAAGAAAGATCAGTTCAGCAAGGCTAAATAAGGCAGGGGAAGCTTGATGTTTACTAACCGTAGGGAGGCCGGACACCTGCTGGCCAAAATGCTGGAAGAAAAGCAGATAAAGTTTGATTTGGTGCTGGGGATTCCCCGCGGGGGTGTAGCCGTGGCTGAAATAATAGCCTCCTATTTTAACTGCCCGCTGGATGTGGTTATGACTAAAAAAATAGCCTCTCCCAACTGGGAGGAGTTTGCCATAGGGGCAGTTACCCCGGATGGCGAAATCCTGATTCACGAGCGAGTGCAAAAGATTATTAATGTGGATAAAGATACGGTAGAGAATCTGGCTCAAAAAGTAAAAGCGGATATTGCCAGCCGCTTAAGCCGGTTTCGGGGGCCAAAACCCCCTCTGCAGCTTGAGGGGAAGGATATCCTGCTGGTTGACGATGGCATTGCCACCGGTTTTACGCTGAAAGCAGCGGTAAGATACCTTAAGCGTCAAAGTGATGGCAGGATCAGCGTGGCGGTTCCGGTAAGCTCCAGAAATGCATATCTTAACCTGCTGGAAGATGTGGATGAATTGATAGCCCTGCTAATCCCCGAGGAGTTTTATGCCGTCAGCCAGTTCTATCAGGATTTTACTGCCGTTGAAGACCGGGAAGTCATCGCGATTCTACAACGCTGTCAGGGTTGAGTTTCTTCCAGCAGCGGGGTTAGGCTAAGCTTGCCGGAAGTAAACTTTACCCGGGCCAGGTATAGTCCTTTGGCTATTATATCAGCCATTTTATTGACAATAAAAAGCCGGGTATTTTGTAAAACCATATGTTCAAAAAAACCGCCTACATTGACCACCGCAGAAATATGGAAATCCCCCACTTCAGGTAAAGTTTTGTTTAAGGCTGTCCCCGGTTTCAAACTGCCCCGGCGGACATTAATATAACCAATGCGGTCGGCATTACCCAAGCAAGCGTCAACGGCAATTATAAAAGGATTATTATAGCTCTTTAAGATCTCCTCCAGCACCTCTTTCAGATTAGTGGCATGTACCGGTGCTTCCAGAGTTCCGTAGACCCTGGACTGAGGACTCAAACTTTTAAGCCGGCTGCCTACCAAGGGCCCCAGACAATCCCCGGTGGCCCGGTCAGTGCCAATACACAGGTAGACCAACTCCCGTCCCGCATCAACCTCCCCCAGATGGGCGCAGATAGCTTTTTCAATTTTATTAAAACAGAGTGGATCTTCAAAATGATAGGAAAACCGCTCCGGCAAATGGTCTTTTACTGTTTTAGACAAAGGCCTTCCTCCTAGCCATATATTTCTCCCATATTTAATCCATATTCTTGACCACTGGGAATATTTTTATGCTGTATTTGACCGGCAGCAGGAATATTTATGAAAAAGAAGTATTTAGGTGATGGGAGAAAGGAATGAACTCAGTTAAAATAAAACTGATGCTGGTGATGGGATATCTGGGAGCAGTAATCGGAGCCGGATTTGCATCGGGACAGGAAATCGTCCAGTTTTTTGTGGCTTACGGAGACTACGGCATGAAAGGGTGTATAGTAGCTGCCGTGCTCTTTGCTGTTTGCGGGGCCATGTTGCTCTATCTGGCGCACCGCTGGCAGGTTTCCAACTATCAGGGCATGCTGCATCGGATGATGGGTGAACGGGTGGGAGTAGTGGTTGATTTTCTGCTGGCGGTATTTCTCTTTTTGGGGATAAGTACTATGTTGTCGGCCAGTGGAGCAGTTTTTTACGAACATCTTTACCTGCCCAAAAACCTGGGAATATTTTTAGCCTATATTATGGTAGTAGCGTTCCTGCTTACCGGCAAGCGGGGACTGATAACATCCTATAACCTGCTGGTCCCGGTGAAAATAATACTGCTGCTGCTGATCAGTGGTTATGCCGCTTTTTGTGTGGAAGGGCAGGCAATGGAGGTCTACACTACTTTCATCGGTCCCGATGAGACCAGGTTCTGGTTGCTCTCCAGCCTGCTGTATGTAGCCTATAATTTTTCCCTGGCTATGGTAGTCTTGAGCGAATACCAGACGCTAGGGGGACGAGGCGATGGCATTACCGGAGCGGCCTGGGGGGGATTAATTCTAGGGGTGCTGGTTCTGGTAAACTACATTGCTCTTTCCAGGTTTTTACCGGTAGTTATGCATTACGAAGTACCCATGCTATATGTGGCGGGAAAAATTTCGCTCCCGGCCAAACACATATACACCCTGGTACTGTGGGTGGGGATACTTACTACTGCCATTGCCAATGCTTATGGATTTGCTCAGCGTTTTGCCGGATTCACCGGTTTAAGCTACCGTATTTGTTTGGTTCTCTGTATGACTTTGGCTTTACCGGTCTCCATGCGGAGTTTTTCCAGCCTGGTGAGTAAAATATATCCTATTTTTGGAATACTAGGTATACTGATAATTACTATGCTGATGTACAGGACTACCAAAGATATAGCGGTGGAGTTATATTATTATATGATGCAGTACATTACGGGCCGCAAGGAGGCATGAAAGTGACAAATCTTAAAAAGATTCCCCCGGTAGACGAGATATTGCTGCATGACCAGGTGCAGGCCTTGGTGGAGACATTTAAACGTGATTATATAGTAAATCTGCTCCGGGCAGTTATGGATGATATCCGGGAGGAGCTGCGTTTCCGGGAGGAAGAGGTTGAGCGGGAAGAGATAAAAGAGGATATTTTAAAACGCCTGCATCTGAGGCTGAAACAATCAAGCCGCGGCACCCTGCAAAAGGTTATAAACGGAACCGGAGTGGTGCTGCATACCAATTTAGGCAGAGCGCCGCTGGGCGAGCGGGCGCTGCAGTATATGGCGGACATGGCGGTAAACTACAATAACCTGGAAATGGATTTGGCCCAGGGTGAAAGAGGTTCCCGCTATAACCATGTAGAAGAAATATTGACCCGTCTAACCGGAGCCGAAGCCGGGCTGGTAGTGAACAACAACGCTGCGGCAGTACTGCTGGGACTCAATACCCTGGCCCGGAACCGGGAGGTTATAGTATCCCGCGGGCAACTGGTGGAAATCGGGGGAGCTTTTCGTATTCCGGAGGTAATGAAGTTAAGCGGCGCCCGTCTGGTTGAGGTGGGAACCACTAACAAGACCTACATCAGCGATTTTGCCGGAGCTATTACCGACGCCACCGCTTTGCTGTTTGCGGCCCACACCTCTAATTATAAGATTATAGGCTTCAGTGAAGAGGTCAAACTGAATGAGATGGCTAAACTGGGGGCGGAACGGGATATTCCCGTAATGCAGGATTTGGGCAGTGGCATACTGTGTGATATGGTTGATTGGGGATTGAAGGACGAGCCGTCGGTGCAGGAATGTGTTGCTGCCGGTGTGGATATCATTAGCTTTAGCGGCGACAAACTGCTGGGGGGGCCTCAGGCCGGGATTATCGTGGGCCGTAAGAAATATATTGATGCGATGAAGAATAATCAGCTTACCCGGGCGCTGCGGGTGGACAAATTGACTATTTCCGCTCTGGAGGCTACTCTGTTGGAATACCTGGAAGGAAACCCGATGGATAAGATCCCGGTTATCCGCATGCTGTGTACCAGCCCGGAGCAGTTAAGGCAAAAAGCCGAGGATATCCTGAATCAATTAGAGCAGCGCGTAGGCGCATCCCCGGCGGTGGCTTCAATAGCTCTGGTGGAACTGGAGGATATGGTAGGAGGCGGGGCTTATCCCACTTATAAGATTCCGGGTTACGGAATAGACCTTGCATTTACCGGGAATATACTGGAGAAAGTAGCCCAAACCTTGCGCTTAAGCAACCCCGCCCTTCTGACTCGCAAACATGATGATAAAATGAGAATCAGCGTAAGAACACTGCTTAAGGGTGATGCCCCCTTGCTGGTTGATTTAATCAGCGGGGTGCTTGAACAGCAGGAGGAAAAGGCTAGATGAAAAGGTTTATTATAGGTACGGCCGGGCATATTGACCATGGCAAGACTACGCTGGTTCGGGCTATGACCGGTATTGATACCGACCGGCTTAAGGAGGAGAAAAAAAGGGGGATATCCATAGAACTGGGTTTTGCTCCTTTCACTCTGCCTTCGGGCCAAAAGGCAGCGATTGTGGATATGCCCGGGCATGAACGATTTATCCGCCATATGCTGGCCGGGGCTTTTGGCATAGACATAGTTTTGCTGACCATAGCGGCGGACGAAGGGGTAATGCCGCAGACCCGGGAGCACATGGACATAATTGAACTGCTGGGAGTAAATAAGGGCATCGTTGTAATCACCAAGAAAGACCTGGTGGATGAAGAATGGTTAATGTTGATGGAAGAAGAGGTACAGGAATATATTGATACCACTATTTTAAAGGATGCAGCGGTGATTGCTGTATCAGCGGTTACCCGGGAAGGTATACCGGAATTGATGGCGCTGATAGAAAAGCTGGCTTCCGAGGTGGAAGAGAAACCGGTTTGGGGTCAGGCTCGTTTACCCATTGACCGGGTATTCACGGTATCCGGTTTTGGTACCGTAGTGACCGGCACCCTGTGGTCAGGGCAATTGCGGATCGGGGATATCCTGGAATTGATGCCGGTGCAGAAGCCGGTTCGGGTGAGGACCATCCAGGTACATAATGAAAAAGTGGATACAGCCTATGCCGGACAACGGGTAGCGGTAAATCTGCAGGGAGTAGAACTGGCAGATATCAAACGCGGCTACCTGCTGGCCACAGCCGGCTACTTGAGTCCCAGTTATCGGGTAGATGCTCGTCTGCACCTCTTGAGTTCCAGCAAGCGTACATTAAAAAATTGGAATCGGGTGCGTTTTCATTTGGGAACTGATGAGACCCTGGGACGGGTAGTTTTATTGGATCGGGATGAATTGCAGGCTGGAGATGAGGCCTATGCGCAGATTGTGATGGAAAAGCCGGTGGTGGCGTGCAAAGGGGATCGCTTTGTAATCAGATATTATTCCCCGGTCAATACCATCGGGGGCGGAATTATAATAGACGGCAATGCCCCCAAACAGAAAAGATTCAGGGAAGATGTTCTGGATGAACTGGTTATTAAGGAGGAAGGCAGCTTATATGATGTTGTCCTGCATGAATTGGAATCTCATCCGGAAGAATTTATCAGTGTCAGTGAATTAAGCAAGCGTACCGGCAGCGGCCAGGAACAGATTAAACAGGAATTGCAGCAGCTGGTGGATGATGAAAAGATCATAAAAATAAAGGACCAGGTTTATATCAGCACCTATGGGGTGCAGGTGATTAATGCCCGTATAGTGGAAACTTTGGCCCAATATCATCGGCAGTACCCGATGCGTTCCGGCTATCCCCGGGAAGATATGCGCAGCCGGTTTTTCAAGCAGCTTAATCCTAAGGATTTTAATCTCATAATCAAACAATTGGAAGAACAAGGAAGTTTGTCCAGCCGCCATAATCAGTTGATGCTGCCTCAGCATATGCCCCAACCAGGCGGCAGGGACCGGGAGACCATCGCCCAGATAACCAAAATAATGGAGGAGCAGATGTTTACCCCGCCGGGACTGGAAGAACTGATGGCTGTGAGTGGCCGAAGCGAGCAGGAATTTGGCGAGATAATGGCTTATATGATAGATGCCGGGATACTGGTAAAAATTAATCAGGATACGGTATTTTCCAACCAGGCGATTGAGGAAGGGAAGAAGAGGCTTCTGGCTTATTTCGAGCAGGAACCGGAACTTAGCCTGGCTACGGCACGAGATATTTTAAATACTACTCGAAAGTATGCGCTGCCTTTGATAGAATATTATGATAGAATTCGTTTTACCCACCGGGTTGGTGATATCAGAGTAAAGATCTGACAAAAAGCCGGGGATTGCTGGAGGATTTGTAAAATTGTCTAAAATAGGTATTCCACGTACGCTGGCATATTTTATTTATTTTCCCTTCTGGAAAACTTTTTTTGAAGCACTGGGGCAGGAAGTGGTCGTTTCTCCTCCTACTACCAGGGAAATAATGGATATAGGGGTCAGGGAAGCAGTTAACGACGCTTGTATCCCCATAAAACTATATCACGGGCACGTGGCCTACTTGGCCGACAAAGTGGATTATATCTTCTGCCCGCGCCTGGTAAGTGTTCGCAAGCACGGCGACTTTGGCACGGAAACCTTTTGCCCCAAATTTCTGGGCTTGCCTGATATGGTGCGGTTGGCTCTGAATAATCTGCCTGAAATAATTGACGAACGGGTCGACCTAAAAAAGGGGAAAGACGAATTATTAAAGGTTTGCGCCCGGGTAGGAGAAACCCTGGGTCAATCCGGGACGGAAATAAAGCGGGCTTTTAAACAGGCGATGAAGGTGGATGGGCGCTTCAAGCAATTGCTCTACCAGAACTATACGCCTGTGGAAGCTATGGCAATGATTTTTGACCAGCAGGAGCATATCCCCCCACCCCGGCAGGAGACGGACTTGAAGATAGCGGTGGTAGGCTATCCCTATGCTATATATGATGCTTACATCAATGCCGGGATTTTAAAACTCCTGCAGAAAGAAAAAGTGCGGGTATACACCCAGGATATGCTGAGTGACAAGACCATGAATCGCCAGGCCCGAACTCTGCCGAAAAGTATGTTCTGGTATTTCTCCAATCGGGCCGTGTATGGGGCCCTGCACTTTATGCAGGAAAAAGGTATTGATGGGATAATTCATATAACAGCATTTGCCTGCGGCCCTGACTCTATAGTGGACAGATTACTGGAAATAGAATCAAGACGGCGCAACCATATACCTTACCTGGCCATCGCGGTGGATGAGCATACGGGAGAAGCGGGTATAAGAACCAGAGTGGAAGCATTCCTGGATATGCTGCGCTTTAGGAGGGACAAGGCATGAAAATAAGTTTTCCGCATATGGGTTATTCGTATATAGCTTTTAAATGGCTGGTAGAAAATATGGGGCATGAATGTATAATACCTCCTGAACCGAGCAAAAAAACCCTGGATTTGGGAGTGCGCTATGCGCCTGAATTCGCCTGTATTCCTTTTAAGATGCTCTTGGGGACTTATCTGGAAGTGGCGGAAAAGGGCGCCGAAGTGATTCTGACTTCCGGAGGGATGGGTCCCTGCCGGGCCGGCTTATATTGGGTTATGCATCAATATCTGCTGGATGAACTCAATACCGGAATCAAAGTGGTGGCGTTTGAACCTCCCCTCTGTGATTTACGGGATTTTCTGAAAAAATTGCACTGGATAAGAAAAACCGGAGGACTGTCCTTAAAAGCCTTTATCCAGGTTTTAAGGATTACCTGGGAAAAAATTAAAGCTATTGATGAAGTGGAAATGTACTCTCATGAAATAAGACCCTATGAAATAAATCGGGGAGATACTACCCGAAGCTTATGGCGGGCTTTGGACATGCTGGATGTTGCCAACAATGAAATGGAGATTAAAATGGCTCTGCAGGAAGGGATTAAACTGTTACAGCAGATCCCGCAGGATAAAAGCCGTAATCCCTTAAAGATCGGAATTATCGGCGAGATCTACGTGGTTCTGGAACCGGCTGCTAATCATTATATTCAAATAATGCTGGGCGAAATGGGGGTACAGACAGACCGTTCTATTTATCTGACCGCCTATACCAGAAAAAACACCATTGTAAATCTGGAAGGAGATATATTTTCCGTAGCTAAACCCTATCTGGCAGAAGCTCCCATAGGCGGGCACGGGGTTAACAGTATCGGGGAGACCCTGCTCTATGCTAAACATGGCTTTGACGGCGTAGTTCAATTAGCGCCATTTGCCTGTATACCGGAAATAGTGGCCAAGAGCATCCTGCCGGCTATAAGCAGGGATCATGGCATTCCGGTTCTGACACTGTTTATAGACGAACAGACTGGTAAAGCAGGCGTTCAGACCCGGCTGGAGGCCTTTGTTGACCTGTTGGAGAAACGACGCCAGTATAAAGCAACACATAAGAACGCGAGGTTAGTGGTATGATCAAAGGATATCTGGGAGTGGACGTAGGCTCGGTAAGTACCAATCTGGTAGTGATTGATGAAGGCGAACGACTGCTGGCGGAACAATACCTGCGTACTAACGGCAAGCCTATCCAGACCGTTCAGGAAGGATTGTATGCTATAGGGCAGGAATTGCCGGCGGGAGTTCAAATAGCTGGGGCCGGAGCTACAGGCAGTGCCCGCTACCTGATCAGTCTGATTATCGGAGCCGATATTGTTAAGAATGAGATAACTGCCCACGCGATAGCATCCTCAGCCATGACCGAAGATGTGAAAACCATAATTGAGATTGGCGGACAAGACTCCAAAATAATCATACTAAGAGATGGGGTAGTAATTGATTTTGCCATGAACACGGTCTGTGCTGCCGGAACCGGCTCATTTCTGGACCAGCAGGCCAGCCGCTTATGCATACCTATAGAAGAATTCGGAGATTATGCCCTCAAAGCTAAAAACCCGGTCCGGATTGCCGGGCGCTGTGCCGTATTCGCCGAGTCTGACATGATCCATAAACAGCAGCTGGGCTATAATACCGAGGATATAATCGCCGGACTCTGTGAAGCTCTGGTCAGGAACTATATGAATAACGTGGGCAAAGGTAAGGAAATCCTGGCGCCGGTAATGTTTCAAGGAGGAGTAGCGGCCAACCACGGGCTGGTACAAGCCTTTAATAAATACCTGGAACTGGATGTAATAGTCCCCCGGCATCATGGGGTAATGGGAGCTATAGGAGCAGCCATACTGGCCCGGGAGACCAGCCGTAAAAAGGGAGGCACCGGCTTTAAAGGCTTCAATATAAAGGAAATAAACTTTAAGACCAGCAGCTTTGAATGCAAAGGTTGCTCTAACGCCTGCGAAGTGGTGCAATTTTATGAAAACAATGAACTCCTGGCTCGTTGGGGAGACCGCTGCGGGAAATGGGAAATAAACGCGGTGTAGAATGAATTGGGCTTACCCCCCAATTATTCTCCGGTTGAATCACAGGCTTCCCTTAATCATTAAATGACGAGAGAAGAGATAAAAAAAAAGAAGACCTGGATAAACCGGGGCTTCTCCTTTTTTTTGCTATTTATGCCAGAAATCGATTTGTGCAAAAGAAAAATTTTTTTTGCAATATTACAGCGATTAGTGTGATAATATAAGGAAAACCAGGGGCGAAGGGCTAATGCCTAAAAGGCTTGGCCATCAAACCGGAATCGTTAGCATCCTGTGATTTTTAACGCCTATAAGATCAAGCAGGACAAGATCAAGATAAACTGTAATAGTTGTCATAAATGTTAACGGTTAGCAGGAAAATCAAAGTACCTGATGAAAATATTAGGTATTTGAATAATCAAAGAGGAGGAATCTAAGTGTCGAAAAAAGGGTTTAGTAAAAAAGTAGCTCTACTGGTGCTGGCAGTCTTTATGCTGGCCATAGTAGCCGGCTGCGGGGGGGACAAGGCGTCGGATAAGGCATCAGACGGGGATAATAAGGTTGGGGATACCATCAAGGTAGGAATCAACTGTGAACTGTCTGGTGCTGTGGCCAGCTACGGGGATAATGCCAGGAACGGAGCCCTGATAGCAATTGAAGAGATCAATAAGGCGGGCGGAGTTTTAGGAAAACAGTTGGAACCCCTGGTAAGAGACAACCAGTCCAAAACCGATGAAGCCATGAACGTCAGCGCGGCTCTGGTTGACGAGGGAATGGTGGCTCAGATCGGGCCTCTGACCAGCGGGGCGGTAGCAGGGAGCACTCCGGTTATGATGGAAAACCAGATACCCTTGATTGCACCAGCCGCAACCGCCAATAATGTAACGGTTGATGAAAAAGCTGACAAGGTCAGAGATTATATCTTCCGGATGTGCTACCGGGATTCCGACCAAGGCCAGAGAATGGCTGATTTTGCCATAGATACCCTGAAAGTCAAAAATGCCGCTATCTTTGGCAGTACCTCGGATGATTATGCCAAAGGGTTGGCCAAATACTTCCAGGAAGAATTCGAGAGCAAAGGTGGTACTATAGTAGCGGTAGAAGGCTTCATGAACGGGGATAAGGAATTTCGCGGGCCCCTGACCAAAATACGGGGCAAAAATCCTGAATTCATCTATGTACCCGGATATTATACCGAAGTATCAGTACTTATCAAACAAGCCCGCGACCTGGGGCTCAGTGTTCCCATCGGCGGCGGCGACGGCTGGGATTCCCCGGACATGGTCAAAGTAGCTGGGGCGGAAGCACTTAACAATACCTATTTCACCAACCATTATTCGGTGGAGGATCCCGATCCGGCCATACAGTCTTTCGTTGAAGCATATCAGGCCAAGCACAAGAAAGCACCGGATTCCTTTGCCGCTCTGGGATATGATTCAGTGAAATTACTGGCCGATGCTATCACCCGGGCTGATTCAGCTGACCCGGTAAAGATTAAAGAGGCTCTGGAGAAAACCCAGGATTTCACTGGAATCACAGGAAAGATGAGCATTGATGAGCAGCATAATCCGGTCAAGAACATAGTGGTCATAGAATATAAGGACGGTAAACTGGTATCCAGATAAAGAAAACAACAGACAGGCGAAGGGAGGGGCAACCCTCTCTTTAACCTGTATTAAAGGATGTGCTCTATTTGCTCGAATTCATGCAACAACTGGTCAACGGATTATCGCTGGGGGCTATTTATGCCCTGATTGCCCTAGGCTATACTATGGTCTACGGCATCATTATGCTGATCAACTTCGCCCATGGCGATATCATGATGGTGGGAGCCTATGTAGGCTTTTTTTCCATATCCATTCTGGGAAGCAACATCGTGGTAGCGATGATTTTTGCCATGGTCAGCTGTGCTCTTTTAGGAGTGGTAATTGAGAAAGTGGCTTACAAACCGCTGCGTAATTCCACCCGTATAGCGGCTTTAATCACTGCTATCGGAGTATCGCTGTTTCTGGAGTATATAACGCTCTACTTTTTGACCGCTCAGCAGCGGGTTTATCCCGACAGCGCCTTCCCGCTGCATAAATATGAAGTGTTGGGCCTGGTTATTTCCAATAAAGACATCTTTATCATTGTGTCAGCCGTTATTTTGATGATAATACTGCAGTATATTATAAAAAGGACTAAAACGGGAAAAGCCATGCGGGCAGTATCCCTGGATCGGGAAGCTGCTATGCTTATGGGAATCAGTGTGGATAGAATAGTATCCGTTACCTTTGCCATCGGTTCAGCCCTGGCAGCAGCTGCAGGAGTTATGATTGGTCTTTATTATAATGCTATTAACCCTCTGATGGGGATAATACCGGGTCTGAAAGCTTTTGTCGCCGCCGTCTTGGGGGGAATCGGATTAATACCCGGGGCTATGGTGGGCGGCTTTTTAATGGGGGTTCTGGAGACCCTGGTGAGCGGTTATGGCAGCAGCATGTACCGTGATGCAGTAGCTTTTGGTGTATTGATCCTGATATTACTTATCAAACCTACCGGTCTATTTGGTAAAAATACCGGGGAAAAAGTGTAGGTGAGAGCTATGGAAGATAAAAGACGCAGATGGGGCAAGTTCCTGCTGGAGGTTATTGTCCTGGCGGCCCTGTTTACAGTAGTACAGTATCTCATCGCTACCGGCTTATTGAACCGCTACTACCAGATAAACCTCACCCTCATGGGGATAAATATCATTCTGGCAGTAAGCCTTAACCTTATCAATGGCTTTACCGGGCAATTATCGCTGGGGCATGCCGGATTCATGGCTATAGGGGCCTTTGCATCGGTTATAATGACCACCTTGCTGGGATATCCCTTTATGATTGGAATTTTGGCGGGTATGCTGGCGGCAGCCGTAGCCGGATTTATAATTGGAGTGCCTACCCTGCGGCTAAAGGGCGACTATCTGGCTATTGCCACTCTGGGTTTTGGCGAGATTATCAGGGTGGTTCTGCAAAATATTGATTATATCGGGGGGCCGGCAGGAATCAGCGGCATCAGTAAAATGACTACCTGGCCGGTTCTATTTATAGCTACCGTAATAACCATAGTGGTAATAGTCAACATGATAAACTCCAGTTACGGCAGAGCCATTATTTCAGTGCGGGAAGACGAAATAGCGGCTGAAATAATGGGAGTGAACACGACTAAATATAAGGTCCTGGCCTTTGTGGTGGGAGCAGGTTTTGCCGGCCTGGCCGGAGCGTTATATGCCCACTATTTTTATATAATCAAACCTGAGACCTTTAATTTCCTCAAATCTTTTGACATACTGGTAATGGTAGTATTAGGGGGGTTGGGAAGTACCACCGGAGCGGTGATAGCAGCTGCTTTTATAACCGCCTTAAATGTTGTGCTGCAGGAATACGCCGCGGTCAGAATGATTATTTACGCCCTGATCCTGATAATTGTTATGATATACCGGCCCCAGGGATTGCTGGGCAATAAGGAATTGACCCGCAGAAGCTTTGATAAGATTTGGAGTGGAAGACATGTCTCGTCTGCAAATAAATAATTTAAGTAAATCATTTGGCGGGTTAAGCGCCGTGTTAAATTTTGATTTTAATGTGGGCAAGCAAGAGCTGGTGGGTCTGATTGGTCCCAATGGAGCAGGCAAAACTACCGTGTTTAACCTTATCACCGGAGTTTATAAGCCCGACCAGGGGACTATTTGCCTGGAAGACAAGGATATAACCGGCCTGCATCCTTACGATATATGCAAAAAAGGAATAGCCCGAACCTTTCAAAATATCAGGCTGTTTAACGACTTGACCGTACTGGACAATGTAAAAGTTGCCCTGCATACCGATGTTCCCTATAGCCTGACTACCGCTGTATTAAGGCTGCCCACCTTTTTTAAGGGAGAAGAGCAAATTAGCCGGCAAGCATTGGACTATCTTAAAATATTCGATCTGGATAAAAAGAAGGATGAGATAGCCTCCAACCTGCCTTACGGTGAGCAGAGGCGCCTGGAGATTGCCCGCGCCCTGGCTACCCGGCCCAGCCTCCTGATCCTGGATGAGCCGGCGGCAGGCATGAATCCTAATGAGACCCAGGAACTGATGAAGCTTATCAACTGGATAAAAGAAGAATTTCACCTGAGCATTCTCCTGATAGAGCATGATATGTCGCTGGTCATGGGAGTTTGCGAGCGTATATACGTACTTGACTACGGGCAAATCATAGCCGAAGGCACACCCCAGGAGATACGCAACAATAAGCGGGTAATAGAGGCTTACCTGGGAGAGGAGGTAGAGTAATGCTGCAGATACATGAAATTGATGTCTTTTACGGTGCCATTCACGCCTTGAAGAAATTATCCCTGGAAGTGGAGCAGGGAAGCATCGTTACCCTGATAGGAGCTAATGGAGCAGGCAAAACCACCACCTTAAAAAGTATATCCGGGTTGTTGCGCCCCAAGAGCGGCGGCATTATGTTCAAGGATAAAGATATAACCAAAGTGGCACCCGAAAAAATAGTAGGCTTAGGCATATCCCAGGTGCCGGAAGGACGCCGGGTATTTCCCTCCATGTCGGTTATGGAAAACATGGAGATGGGAGCCTATTTGCGCAAGGATAAAAAAGGCATAGAAGCAGATATGGAGAATGTCTTCACCCGTTTTCCCCGCTTAAAAGAACGCCGCAAGCAGTTGGCCGGGACCCTCAGCGGTGGAGAACAGCAGATGCTGGCCATAGGTCGGGCTCTTATGGCCAGACCGCAGCTCTTGCTTATGGATGAACCTTCCATGGGATTGGCGCCCCTCCTGGTAAAAGAGATATTTTCCATTATTAAAGATATAAATGAGCGGGGCACTACCATTCTGCTGGTGGAACAAAATGCCAATATGGCTTTGTCCATAGCCGATAAGGCCTATGTTATAGAGACCGGGGAAATTGTTTTAAAGGGCAGTGCCCAGGAATTGATGAATAGTCCCGAAGTTAAAAAGGCTTATTTGGGTGGGTAATAACATATCTCCGACCATAAGCCCAAACCGTATCAACGAAAGGGGGATTTTTGCATGAAGGTAAAGGAACGCATGGCTGCAGACGTTAAGACGGTAGATATGGACAGCAGCATTACCGAAGCTTTCCGCTTGATGAAGGAGAATAATATCCGCCGCTTACCGGTAATGGATAAAGGCAAACTGGCAGCAATAGTTACCCTGTCCGATTTAAACCAGGCGGCGCCCTCATCTGCGACCTCGCTTAGCATCCATGAACTTAACTACTTGCTGGCCAAGACTAAAATCCGGGAAATTATCCCCAAAAAACAAAAGCTTTTAAGCATAAGCCCGGAAGCCTATATTGAGACTGCGGCCAAAATTATGCGCGAGAACACGGTCAGCGGATTACCGGTAGTGGACAATGGCAAACTGGTAGGAATCGTCACCGAGACCGACATCTTTGACGCTTTTATTGATATACTGGGAGTTAGAAAAACCCATACCCGAATAGACTTTTATGTCAAAGATCGTCCCGGCAGTCTGGCCGAAGTTACCGGCTTAGTTGCCGCGCGGAATATAAGTATTATAAATACAGTGGTCTACTATGATGAGAAAAAAGGCAAATATAAAATGATCCTGCGGATAGAAGACCTTGATTATGAACCGGTGTTGAAGGATCTGAAAGAAAAGGGATATGAAATAGATTCAGTCCTGGTCAAGGACGCCAGCGACTAGACTGCAGTTAGGCTTGATTACTTACTGGGACCGAAGCTACCCAAATTGACAATTATCGCAGGTGGTTATATACTCGTAAACGCGGGCAATAATTATTAATGGAAGCGGATCGGTCCTGGTGGGTCGCCTGGACTTCAAATCCAGTTTGCGCCGTAGTGATCCTGCGGTGGGTAGGTTCGATTCCTACACGCTTCCGCCAAATATACAGGCTTTTGAGGTCATTTAATAAATTATCCCATTATGATGCAAAATCATGAAGACACATGTTCTGAAGTGGCGAATTCTAAATTTGAATTCGCCATTTTTTCATCCCTGGTATCTGCCCCCATCAAGGCGTCAAATTGTTGTACCAGTAAATCATCCCCCTTGGGTAAGCAGTGTCCATGTATAGTAAAGGTAATTGAGAGATCGGAATTAACCGGCTCTTTCGGTTGCAGGAAATTGCTTCCTTTTGTCGAAGAGATGGAAGGAGGAGATGATTGATGTGGCGGATAATTTTAAGGCGCAGTGCGAAAAAACACTCAAGCAATTTTGGGTAACAAGAGGAATTAAATTTGAAGCTAATAGAAGAATGTGATTTTGAACATGAGTTTCCAGTTTACAGCAACGAGTCACTTTCAAATGGGAACGGAGGCAAAAAGGCTGAGATAGCAATTGTACTTAATAAATTAATATATGACATGAAAAATTCCCAAAAAATATTTATCTATAAATTTAGATATTATTGGGATATTTACTGGATGCCTGTTTTCCTGGTTCTAGTTCCATTTCTTTATTTCCTCTATCATTATTTAGTTTAACTTGCCAGATTAAAGCTAAGCCAATGATTGGGTTTCACATAAATCCTACCATTGAATTCATGAATGAGAATACCCCATTAATACCCATAACTGGGAGGAAAGGCAGGCGGGTACAACAGGATAATGTAATCCAAGCTGTAAAGAGGTTATTTGTTAATAGAGGTTTATTGGTTACCGTCTCAGCCCTTTACATGCTCAGGTAAAAGCTACTCTGGATAAATAGCTCAATTACAGTATTGGAAAATGGATTAGACAAAGAAATTTCGGATTTTATAGCAGAAAGCGGCCTCCGGTGGCCCTAAATTATTTATGACCATTATACACTGTTATCCAATCCTGGAGTTGCGTTTTACTGCGAATGCCATACCTCTTCTTCACCTGGCTTCATGCGCCGGTAGGTACGCCTCTACTGCTGCGCTTTTAAATAAAAGCTCCCCTTTCTGTAGTCCTGAAAATTTGTTTTTCAGTATACCTATAGGGGAGCTTATCACTGTGCACAAGGGCTTTTCCTTCCACTGGCATCAATTTATTACAGACAGAGATAACCTCCATCGACGTAAAGCACCTGCCCGGTTACGTAATCGGAGGCACTTGAGGCCAGAAAAACCACCGGACCGATTAAATCATCGGTACTTGACCATCTTCCCAAGGGAATCTTACTGGTAAAGTAATCAAAGGTGGCCGGGTCTTCCATAAGGTTTTTATTGATTTCGGTCAACACATAGCCGGGACCGACGGCATTGACATTGATATTATACTGCGCCCACTCTAAAGCCAGGACCTTGGTGAACTGTACGATTCCGCCCTTGCTGGCAGCGTAAGGCCCCCGGTTGGGCTGAGCCACTGCGGACATCATGGAAGCCAAGTTAATCACTTTACCCTTTTTTTGGGCAATCATGATTTTCCCCACGGCCCGCGAGCACAAAAAGGTCCCTTTTAGATTGACAGCGACCACCGCATCCCAGTCTTCTTCTTTCATGTTTATGCATTCTTCCCGGATGTTGATGCCGGCATTGTTGATTAATATATCAATCTTTCCAAAGGCATGAAAGGCGGCTGCAGTCATTTTTTCAACACTGTCGGCTTTAGCTACGTCAACCTGTAAGGGCGCCGCTTTCACTCCGCCTTGGGTGATGCTTTCCGCCAGCGCAGCCGCCTTTTCCATATCAAGGTCGGCTACGGCTATATTGGCTCCGGCCGCTGCCAATCCCCGGGCCATGGCAGCACCGATTCCCTGCCCGGCTCCGGTGATTAGGGCTACTTTTTCTTCCAGACTAAAAATGTTCGGCAAAATCTCACCCCCTAGTATTGCTTAATTAATGCGCTAAGTATAAGTTTACTCCACTTTAATCATCACCGCATCGCCCTGGGTCAGACCGCCGCATATGCCCATGACGCCTATTCCGCCTCCGCGGCGTTTCAGCTCATGGCACATGGTGAGTACAATCCGCGCTCCGCTGGCGCAGTTGGCATGCCCGGTCGCTATGGCGCTGCCGTTTACGTTTAGCTTGGCTTTTATTTCCTGATATTTTTTTTCATTCCCACCGGCCAGGATTTTGCTGCTGACCAGGGGCACGCAGGCAAAGGCCTCGTTGATTTCCACGATATCCATATCGTCAATGGTCAGTCCCGTTTGCTGCAAGGCCTTATTGATAGCTGTAGCAGGAGCTATGGGCAGTTTCCTGGGGTCTGCGCCGGTACTCACACTGGTTACGATGGTTCCCAGGGGCTTCACCCCCAAATCTTCCGCTTTGGCTTTGGTGGTTATGACCAGGGCCACGGCTCCGTCATTGAGTCCCGGTGCGTTTCCTGCCGTAATGCCGCCCACATTATTGAATATGGTGGGCAATTTGGATAGCTTCTCAAGATTGACGTGGGGCCGGTACTGTTCATCTATATTCAGAATTTTAGTGCTGCCATCCTTTTGCGGCAATTCCATCGTCATCATTTCATCCTGAAAATAACCTTTATTCCATGCATTCCCGTATTTTTCATGGCTGGACAGGGCGAATTCGTCTTGTTCCCGGCGGCTGATTCCATATTCCACCGCTACTTCTCCCGAGTCTACCGAAACCGGATTATACCGGACATAGCCCAAGGGAAACAGAGGATCCTGCAGTTCGATTTTGCCGATGCGATGTCCTTGCCACCTCATGTTGCGGAATAAAAAGGGGACCGAGGAAAAATGGGTCGCTCCGCCGGCCATAATGATTTGCACGTCACCGGTTTTAAGGGCCCGCACTCCGTAATGGAGAGCGGAGCTTCCGGATACGCATGCTTTATCAAAAGTACAGCAGGGCGTATGGGGGGGCATCCCTGCTTCCAGCAAGCTCTGCCTGCCCACCACCGGAGTGAACACATCGGTAGTGTTGGAAGTGTCTCCGCAGCCCCACCACACTTCACCGATTTGTTCCGGATTCAGGTCCGCCCGGTGGATGGCTTCTTTCATCACCATAGCACCCAGATCAATGACGTCTATGTCTTTCAGGCTTCCGCCAAAACGGCCGAAAGGTGTCCTCACACCACTAATGATTACGTATTCTTCTTTCATAATTTAATGTTGCCTCCTAAATATATCGTTTCAAAAAATTTTGTACCCGCAATCCGCCCACACTATTTGTAAATGGCATCTGAGGGAAAAAGCAATCATGTCCAGGGCTTGCTGCTAAGACATTAATCTCACTGAAGAATATATTCCCTCCCTTCTCCGATGACGACCCATTCGCCATTCTGGTTTTCACAGGTGGTTTCAATCCGCACCACCCGTTTCGCTTCGAGCTTTTCCACGATCAACGCGGAGGCAGTGATCGTGTCTCCTACATAGACGGGATTAATGAACTTCAAATTCTGCATGGCGTAGACATTGCCAAATGTCACTTTGGTAATGGCCGTGGAAATTAATCCTGCCACCAGCAGACCCGGGGCTACAATATTTTTGAATCTGGTTGCTTTACTGTAAACCTGATCTATATGCATGGGATTCATATCGCCCATGATTCCAACCCACAAAAGAATGTCCGATTCGGTAATGGTCTTGGTCATTGTGGCAACATCGCCAATCTTCAATGCATCCCATACCTTTATTTGATTTGCGTAGTTCATGGCCTTTTTCCTCCGGATTTTGGTCTTAGTCTTTTATCTAAGCACATAATTGCCGATAACAACGCGTTGGATTTCGCTGGTGCCTTCATAAATTTCTAAAATCTTAGCATCTCGCATCATGCGTTCCACCGGAAAATCGCGGGTATAGCCAAAGCCGCCGTGAATCTGTACCGCCTGGCTGGCCACCCAATTGGCGGTTTCCGACGCTTTCAACTTGGCCATCGCCGCTTCCTTGCCATAGGCTTCGCCCACTGATTCTTTCCAGGCGGCCTGATAGGTTAAGAGCCGGCTGGCCTCAATTTCCAAAGCCATGTCAGCCAGTTTAAACTGGATAGCCTGAAAATTGGAAATGGGGCGGCCGAACTGAACCCGTTGTTTGGCATAATCCCGGGCCGCTTCAAAGGCTCCTTGCGCCAGTCCCACCGACTGGGCGGCTATACCGATGCGTCCGCCATCCAGGGTTTCCATGGCTATTTTAAATCCCTCTCCTTCCTGGCCCAGGAGATTTTCTTTTGGTATCCGGCAGTCTTCAAAAATAAGATCGCAATTCTGGGTACCCCTCAACCCCATCTTTTTTTCATACTTGCCAAAGGTGAAGCCGGGTGTGCCTTTTTCAACGATAAAGGCGCTGAAGGCTTTGCTCTTTAACGATTTGTCCCCGGTGCGGGCAAAGACGATATAAATATCGGCAGCGCCGGCATTGGTGATGAAAATCTTTCGCCCGTTCAAAACCCAGGCGTTTCCGTCCAACACCGCTTTGGTACTCATGTTTAAAGCATCACTGCCGGCATTGGCTTCGGTTAAACCGAAGGCCCCCTGCTTTTTTCCTTCCACCAGGGGAATAAGGTATTGCTCTTTTTGTTCGCTGGTACCTTGCTTCCATATAGGAACCGCTCCCAGGCTCAGGTGAGAGGAAAGAGTATCTGCCGCCGAAGGGTCCACCCGGCCCAGCTCTTCAACCGCGATGGCATAGGCTAAAAAATCAAACCCGGAACCACCCCAGGTTTCTTCAAAGGGCAGTCCGGTCAAGCCCAGTTCCCCCATCTGGGAAAAAAGGTTTTTGTCGTAATACTCATTTTCATCGCGGTCTACTATACCTGGTTTTAGAACATTTTCGGCAAAATCTCTGACCGAGCTCCTGATCATCAAATGTTCTTCCTTAAGCCTGAATTCCATTGCTACGCCTCCCTATTCTTAACTATTGCTTTTGCCGCCGCCTGTTTTTAGAGCGTCTGAAGCAACTTATCCCAATTACATGCAAAAACCTTGCCAACTTTTGATTCGGTTAAAAATTGATTATATTGATGCTTACGGAGAAACATTTCTGGATGTCCGCTATTCCAAACCGGATGGTACTTTTATTCTGGGCAATGGCATGTTTATTGCATTAAGCAATAAAACAACTGCTTTAAGCAGGGCATTTATTCAGGAAAGGATGTTGGTTATGACGCTCAAAACTCCTCAAGAATACCTGGACAGTCTACGGAAACTCAACCTCGACCTGTTCATGTTCGGAAATAAGGTGGATTCCCATGCGGATCACCCCATCATCAGGCCTTCGGTCAACGCCATGGCCATGACCTATCAGCTGGCGCAAGACCCGGAATATGAAGAACTGATGACCGCTACTTCCAGCCTTACCGGAAGAAAAATCAACCGGTTCACCCATCTGCATGAGAGCCGGGAAGACCTAATGAAAAAGGTTAAGATGCAGCGGCTGCTGGGGCAAAAGACCGGATGCTGCTTCCAGAGATGCGTGGGAATGGATGCCTTTAATGCGGTCTACAACACTACCTTTGAGATTGACCAAAAATACGGAACCGATTATCACCGGCGCTTTACCGATTATCTGGTTTTCGTCCAGGACAACGACCTGGCCGTTGACGGGTGTATGACCGACTCCAGAGGCGACCGTTCTAAATCTCCGGGCCGGCAGGCGGACCCTGACGCCTATCTGAGGGTGGTCGCAAGACGGGAAGAGGGCATTGTCGTGCGGGGCTGCAAACTTCATCAGACCGGGATGGTAAATTCCCATGAAATTCTGGTTATGCCCAATAATGCTTTAAAGGATGATGAAAAAGACTGGGCCGTATGCTTTGCGGTTCCCATCGATGCTCAAGGAATTGTTTATATCTACGGAAGACAGCCGGGAGATACCAGAAAGCTGGAGGCTGATCCTATTGATACCGGAAACGTTAATTTCGGGGGCCAGGAGGTAATGACCATTTTCAACGATGTTTTCGTTCCCCGGGATCGTGTATTCATGGATGGCGAAACCGATTTTGCCGGCATGCTGGTGGAGCGCTTCGCCGGGTATCACCGTCAGAGTTACGGTGGTTGCAAGGTAGGCGTGGGCGATGTTCTGATCGGCGCTTGCAAAGCCATAACCGATTATAACGGCGCTTCTCAAGCCTCCCATGTGAAGGACAAAATGGTTGAGATGTGCCACCTTAACGAGACTTTGTATTCCTGCGGTATCGCATGTTCCGCCGAAGGGCACAGAACTCCGGCCGGCAATTATCTGATTGATTTGCTCCTGGCCAATATCTGCAAGCAGAACGTCACCCGCTTCCCCTATGAAATAGCCCGTTTGGCGCAGGACCTGGCCGGGGGGTTGCTGGTGACTATGCCTTCCGCAGCGGACTTTAATCATCCTGAAATCGGGGCCCTGATCAAAAAATATGTGCAGGCCTCCGGTGAAGGGAGCGCCGAAAAACGCCAGCGGGTGCTGAGGCTTATTGAAAATTTGACCATGGGGTGCGGCGCGGTCGGCTATCTGACTGAATCCATGCATGGAGCCGGATCGCCCCAAGCCCAACGGATCATGATTTCCCGCCTGGTCAATCTTGATTACCGGAAAAACCTGGCGGAACTACTTTGCGGTATCCAAGAAAACCCCGATCTAACCTGGAGATAGTCAATTGTTAGCGGTAAAATTCATTTCCCCAATCAGACGATTGGCAGGCAGGAGTTTTTAAATGGCTTACGCTTTATAGCGAATTGATTTCACGATTATATTCCTGTCATCTAGCAATCAGCAGCTTATTTGAAGTGCTTTTTGCTCCTTTCAACCGACGACCAGATTTAATAAACCCCACTAAAGGCTCTGGAAGAACCGGAGTCTTTAGTGGGGTAAAGAGAAGGATAAAAAAGAAAAGTATGTTATATGTTAATCAATGCTGAGCCCGTATATGTGCTGGCATTGTTTTCTGAGCTCAGCACGGAAATCAGGATGAGCGATACTGATCAGAGCTTGAGCACGCTCCGTATTGGTCTTACAGAATAAATCCGCTATCCCGTATTCAGTAACGATATAATGCACATCATTGCGGGTATCACTGACCGGGGTGCCCGGTTTGAGCTGGCAGGATATTCTGGAAACGGTTCCCCCTTTGGCTGTGGACGGCAGGACAATAATGGGCCGACCGTTGCGGGATGCGGCCGCCCCGCGAATGAAATCCAGCTGTCCGCCGATACCGCTGTACTGCCTGGTGCCGATGGACTCCGCGCAGATCTGGCCTAATAAGTCCACTTCCAGAGCCTGGTTGATGGAAACCTGATTATCGTTGCGGGCGATTACCCGGGGGTCATTGACCAGATCAACAGGGTAAAAGGAGAAAACCGGATTTTCATCCACATAGTCATAGACTTTGGCGGTTCCCTCCACGAAGGTGGCCACGATCTTGCCCGGGAAAAGCGTCTTGCGCCGGTTATTGATCACTCCGCCTTCAATCAGTTCGATCAAGCCGTCGGAAAACATTTCCGTGTGAATGCCCAGGTCGTTTTTATCTTTCAAATAGCTGAGCAAAGCGTCGGGAATTGTGCCTGCCCCCATCTGCAGGGTATCGCCGTCCTTGATCAGGGAAGCCACATTGCGGCCGATGGCGTCGGTCACTTCATCCTTATCGGCAAATCTCTGCAGTTCCAGTAAAGGATCGCTGCCTTCCACGATATAATCAAAATCGGATATATGAACAAAGGTATCGCCATAGGTAACGGGCATATTAGGATTGATTTCGGCAATTACGGTTTTGGCACTTTCCACCAGCTGCTTGGAATGATCGACCGATACGCCCAGGGAACAATAGCCGTGTTTGTTAGGGGGAGAAACCATGGTGAAGAAAACGTCTACCGGAATAAAGCCGTCGCGAAAAGCATGGGGGAATTCATGAAAACTAAGGGGTAAAAAATCTCCCCGATTCTCCCACTGGCATTTACGGGTAGTTTCGCTCAAAAACATGGAATTTAAGACAAAATGCCCCTGCATCTCCGCAAGACAGTAGGGAGCACTGCCCAGACAGACCCCTTGGACAACACGCACATTTTCCAATTCTTTATATCTCTTTACCATAGCGTTAACCAAAAGCTCGGATTCGCTGGCCGCATGCCCGGGTACGACGATATCGCCTGATTTAATGACCTTGACCGCCTGTTCGGGAGTAGTAAGGCGCTGTTTGTATAGTTCCTTCCAGTTCAAAAAAAAATCAACTCCTTGTGACTTATTGGCAAATATCATCTGCAAAATGCATGCCAAGTGTTTAAGCCCCGTGAGTAAATATCCATGTTGAAAATTATCGACAAATGACATATAATAAAAATAAAATAGTAAACTAATGAAATATTGTGGTTGACTTAGATTGCTTACATAGGTTATGGATCTTTTGTAAAGAAAGGTTGGGCTGATACGACATGGCAAAAAAATGTGACAATCTGGCCTATCATGATAATGTTTTACTTAATGAAATTATTTATAATGCTTACGATTCTATTTTTGTAACTGATAGAGAGGGAACCATATTATTGGCAAACCAAGCCTCCAGCAAGCATTTGAATATAAGCCTGGAAGAGTTGATAGGAGCCAATTGTCGGGATTTGATCAAGCAAGGCTATTATAATAGATCAACCGCGCTGGAGGCAGCGGAAAGCAAGCGGACGGTTACCGGAATAGTCAAATCGCTGAATGGCTTGAATCTGATGGCTACCAGTGCTCCTTTATTTGATCAGGAAGGTAACGTTACCATGGTCATAACCAATAGCCGAGATAAAGACGCCATGGAAAGATTTCTGGTCGAATTGGGGAGAGAGCGGGACAAGGCTGAAAGATATAAAAACGAAGTTGAACACCTGCGTTTGAAATATAGTGAGACCGGAGTGGTGGCCAAGAGTCAGTTAATGCGGGATGTTCTGCTGAAAGCGAATATGATTGCTCCTACCGATAGCAGTGTCATGATTTACGGAGAATCAGGTACGGGTAAAGACGTGATAGCCCAGTATATTCATCATAGAAGCAACCGCAATAACGGCCCTTTCATAACGGTTAACTGTGCCGCCATACCTGAGAATCTAATCGAATCGGAACTCTTCGGCTATGAAAAGGGTGCTTTTACCGGAGCCGGCAGCAAAGGCAAGCCGGGGCTGTTTGAGATCGCCGACAAAGGAACCATATTTTTGGACGAGATCGCGGAGATGCCTTTAGCTCTTCAACCCAAATTATTGCGGGTTTTGGAAAGCAGTGAACTGCGCCGGGTAGGGGATACCGTTACCAGGCGGGTGAATGTCAGAGTTATTGGAGCCACCAATAAAAATCTGAAGGAAATGATCATGGAAAGGAGATTTAGAGACGATCTGTATTATCGGCTGAACGTTATTCCTATTAAAATAGCGCCGTTGCGGGACAGACCTTCGGATATATTGGCTTTGGCGGAGATATTTCTGGATGAATTTAACAAAAAATATAACTGCAGCAAAGTATTCGGCAAAGATACGATGGACTCATTCGTCAACTATCGCTGGCCGGGCAATGTTCGGGAACTGCGCAATGTAGTCGAAAGGCTGGCGATCATAACCGCAGACAATTATATTAACTCTAGGATTACCGATCCCTTACTCTATGAAAACAATGTTCCTGCAGAGCATATCATTTCTGACAATATAACATCCTTAGCCAATGCACCGGCTTTTAAAACTCTAAAAGAAGCAACCGAGGTTTTTCAAGAACAATATATCAAAACAGTTTTAAATCAATGCAATAATTCCATAGGTGAAACCTCTCAAAAATTGGGGATTCACCGTAGCGGTTTATATAAAAAGCTGCATAAAAAAGTAGACTCAAGCAGTGAGAATGATTAAAGGTTGAAAAATTTAAACCTGATGTTGACAAAAATAGACATGATGTTGAAAAATACAGAATCGTTTTTCAGCATCATGTTTTCTTTTTTATAATATTGTACTAAAGCGTCTTGAAGAAATCTTTGATTTGCGTTTATGCCTGGAGTGAAACCAGCAATTCTTGCTTAACCTATATTTATCCCGGCTTCAGTAACATTAAATATAATAATTTGCTGATGGTGGTCAGTGTTTTAAGCACTTATACCGATTACCATTATTGACACTTTTGCTATTGCAGGCCTTGGCAGGGGCTAATTGGGATATTGGTAAACATAATAAGACATAAATAATAAAAGTGAGATTTGTCAATTAATAGGCATATATTTTGCATAATAAAAAATTACACACAGGATACAAAAAATATACAAAAATTTATTATTTAAAAGTATTTTGGCGAAGGATTTGATGTCAATGCTTATCGCGGAAAAAAGATGGTTGGCCTCAAATTTTTTCATGAAATACGGGAGAGGAGGGAGAGAACTTGGCAGTTAAACACACTCCAAAAATATTTTGCGGGAAGAGAAATTTTTAGCTAATGAAGGGAGGTAGATTGATGTTGCGGTTACGTGGAAGCAAATTGAATGCATTGACCCTGGTTCTTCTACTATGTTTTGCTGTAGTGAGTGTAGTCGGTTGCGGCGGAGATCAGTCAAAAACAAATGGGGATCAAACAAAAACCAATGGGAATCAAAAATCTACGGGCGATGACGTTATCAGAATCGGTCTTCTTTATCCACTTACCGGATCTTTAGCCAAATTAGGTCAGGAAGAACAAAAAGGGGCTTTGTTGGCGGCTGAGCTTCGAAATGCTAAGGGCGGCATTAACGGTAAAAAGATTGAATGGGTGATAGGCGATGCCCCGGATCCACAGGCGGCAGTTACGGAAACAGAACGTCTGATTACGGTGGAGAAGGTGGATATCATCCAAGGATCTTACTCCAGCGGTGTTGCTTACGCAGCCTCGGCGGTTGCCGAAAAGCATAAAAAGATTTATTGGGAATGCGGCGGTGTAGCGGATAATATTACCCAGCGCGGTTTTAAATACTTGTTTAGGTTTGGACAGACCGGTACCAGTAATGGGGAAACCGCCATCAAGCTGGTGGAAGATATTGTAGCCAAGGAATTGAATAAGGATGTAAAAAGTCTCAAGATCGGTATTATCCATGAAGATAGCGCTTTCGGAACCAGCGTCGCGGATGGAGCCGAAAAATATGCCAAGGCTCAGGGTTTGAACGTCGTTATACGAGAAGGCTATAGCATGAATACCAAGGATCTCTCTTCCCTGATCCTCAAATTAAAAAAAGCCAATGTTGATATATTGGTCCCAACCACTTATGTCGCCGATGGGTTACTGTTGTTCAAACAGATGAAAGAGCTGAATTATAATCCCCTGGCAGTCGTTATGGGCGGCAATGCTATTCAGGATTTCAAACTGGCTATGGGGGATGAAGTCAACGGTTTGATGCATGCTGATATCACCATGCCCAGAACCAATTATGATTACTGCCCCGGCTTGGAAGAATTCAATAAGGAATGGATGAAGAAATACAACCAGGAGCCTTATTGTGCTCATCCGATCAGAACATTTGCCGGAGCCAATGTGCTTTTTGACGTTATTGAACAAGCTGGCAGTACAGATCCTGATAAAATTGCTGAAGTTGCCAGAAGTTTGGACTTGCCCTATGGTTCAACCGCTACCGGCTGGGGTGTGAAATTCGCGCCCGAGGGAGATCCCATGATGGGAACCAATCTGCGTGCCCAAGCCTTTGGCTGTATATGGCATGATGGCAATATTGAAACTTTGTGGCCTGAAGAAGCGGCATGGCCTGGTGTTAAAACCAAACTTCCCTGGGTAAGATAGACCATAAAATACAGTTTAGGTGGATAATTTATCCACCTAAACTGTATTTAAAACGGGCTACTAAAACTTATTCCACTTTCGAAAAAAGGAGGTATCCAGATTGGATGTAATTCAACAACTAGTTATCAATGGTCTTCTTACCGGCGGGGTATTTGCCATAATCGCAGTTGGCCTGACCCTTATATTCGGAGTAATGAAAATAATCAATTTTGCTCATGGTGAATTCTTAATGATCGCAATGTACCTTACGTACTGGATAAACGTCAAGATGGGGCTTGATCCTTTCGTAGCCATATTATTAATCTTTCCCACTATGTTTGTGATTGGAATTGTGGTCTATAAACTGACTTTGAATCCTATCATCAATTCTCGTGAAGAACTGACGTTACTGATGACGGTGGCCTTAATGATATTTTTTCAAAATTTGGCACTCATGTTGTGGAGTGCTGATGTAAGAAGCATTTCCCTACCTTATAGCTACTCGACAATCGCCTTGGGTAATCTGGGACTGAGCTTGACCAAAGTAGGGACTTTTGCGGTTACGATTGCCATGGCGATAGGATTACTGTTTTTCTTAAATCAAAGCTGGTTGGGAAGGTCAATAAGGGCTGTATCCCAGAATAGAGACGCAGCTCAACTTATGGGAGTTAATACTATTAAGACTTATATGTATGCTTTCGGAATTGGCATCGGCATCGTCGGCGTTGCCGGAGCTGCTCTCAGTACGGTATATGGCATATATCCACTGGTAGGCCAGCAGTTTGGAACCGCCTCGTTTGTAGTGGTTGTTCTGGGAGGGCTGGGGAATATTCCAGGCGCTATTCTGGGCGGGCTGCTGATCGGATTAATAGATGCTATCAGCGGGTTTGTGCTCCCGGTAGGATTTAATGAGGCTGTTTATTTGCTTATCTTTATACTGGTGCTGCTGATAAAACCGAATGGTATTTTAGGCAAAGCCACTGCAGGAGGTGGACGTTAAGTGAGCTACCTTCAAGATCTTTTAACCAATAAAGCCAAAATGACAGTGACGATTGTTGTCATAGCGGCATGTTTGCTGTTGGTCGTACCTGCCTTGATGGGGAATCAGTTTGCCCAGGGAATCATTATTCTGATACTGCTGTTCGGAACCATGACCAGCGCCTGGAACATTATTGGAGGATATGGCGGGCAATTATCTTTGGGACATGCCAGTTTTGTAGGATTGGGAGCCTACACTGCAGTTTTGCTGGCGGTTAAATTCGGCGTATCTCCTTGGATAGGCATGCTGGCGGCGGCAATGATAGCCGTTGCTGCTGCAGTCATTATTGGTTGGCCATGCTTCAGACTGCGAGGTCCGTTCTTTGCCTTGGCAACGGTAGCGGTCGGCGAAGTTCTTAGGATTCTGGCCATTAACCTGCCTGGTATTACTTTTGGGTCAGTGGGGGTCAGTGTCAACATGAGTGAATTTGGCATTACCCATATGGTTTTTAGAGAACCTTGGGCCTATGGCGTATTGGCCTTAATTCTGCTCGTGACCATGTTAGGAGTAACCCGCATAATAGAAAGATCGCAGCTGGGGTTCTATTTGGTAGCAATCAGGGAAAACCAGGATGCTGCTGCCAGCCTGGGAGTGAACGCTGCCCGGATTAAACTGCTGGCGTTTATGATCAGTGCTGCTTTTACTGCGGTAGCCGGGGTAATATACGCGCAATATTTGCTTTATATAGATCCCCAGACCGTATTTGCCTCCACTTTGTCGGTGCAAATGGTATTGATGGCAATTATGGGCGGTGTGGGAACGCGCTTTGGACCTCTGCTGGGGGCCGCGCTGTTAGTCCCGCTGGATCAGTATATTCGCGCTTATTTTGGAGCTAGTGTACATGGCCTTCATCTGGTTATTTACGCATTGATCCTGATTTTGGTTATCCTCCTTATTCCGCGGGGAATCGGCCCTACTGTAAAAGATTGGATAAGCAAATATGAACGTAAGGCAGAATCGGGTGTGACCAAGCAGTCTGATGAGGGGGCAGCATAATGAGTTGTTTGTTAGAAGTTCAAAATGCTACCAAATTGTTTGGAGGATTACCGGCAGTCAATAATGTGTCCCTACAGGTGCAAGAACATGAGATATTGGGCATGATCGGCCCCAACGGCGCCGGTAAGACAACATTATTCAACTTGATAGCAGGATATCACTCTTTAAGCAGTGGGGAAATAATCTTTGATGGCGGCAATATTTCTAATTTAGTTCCGGCTAAAATATGCAAGCTGGGCATTGCCCGTACTTTCCAGGTAGTAAAACCGTTTGGAGATATGACGGTGATTGAAAATGCTATGATTGGCTCCTTTTGCCGTCATAAACAGGCCGGTGAAGCGTGTAAAAAAGCGCTTCAAGTATTAGAGTTCATCGGGTTGTCGCATTTGCGGGATACGCCGGCTAAAAGTCTCACCATTGCGGATAGAAAAAGGCTTGAATTTGCCCGCGCTTTGGCTACTGAACCGAAGATCCTGATGCTTGATGAAGTAATGGCCGGACTCAGGCCCAGCGAAGTCGATGAAACCCTGGTTTTGATTCGTAAAGTACGTGACTCGGGAATTACGATTATTTTGGTTGAGCATATCATGAGGGCTATTATGTCCATATGTGAGAGGCTTATCGTGCTCGACCACGGAGAGCTTATCGCCCAGGGAGCCCCCACTGAGATAGCCCGGGATCCGGTGGTAATTGAAGCCTATCTGGGAAAGGAGGCATCCCATGTTTAAAATTGTGGACATAACGGCTGGATATGGCGATGTAACCGTATTAAAAGGGATATCTCTGGAAATCAGGCAGGGAGAGATTGTATCCCTGGTAGGCGGAAATGCAGCCGGTAAAACCACTCTGCTCAATACCATATCCGGACTGGTTAAACATCAAAGCGGCCAGATATGGTTCGAGGATGAGCGCATTGAGCAATTAACCGTTGCCGACAGAGTTGCCCGCGGTATTATTCAAATACCGGAAGGACGTAAAATGTTCACGGAAATGAGCGTGCACGATAATTTGATGATGGGTGCCTACGGAAAAGAGGCCCGCAAACATCTTAAAGAGAACTTGGACAAGGTTTATCAGCTTTTCCCTCGTCTTCTGGAACGAAGCAAACAAGCAGCCGGTTCGCTCAGCGGAGGAGAGCAGCAAATGGTTGCTATTGGCAGAGGCTTGATGTCATGTCCGCGGTTGCTTATGCTGGATGAACCTTCATTGGGATTGGCCCCCATCATTGTTCAGCAGATGCTTGATATCATCAAAAAGATCAGCTTGATGGGAACCACTATCTTTCTGGTGGAACAGAATGTCAATCATGCTTTATCCCTTGCTCAGAGAGCTTATGTTATGGAAAACGGTTGTATTGTCCTGGAAGGAACAGGCGATGAATTATTGCACAATGAGCACGTTAAACGTGCCTATTTGGGAATTTAGATCAGGATTTTTTAGGTAGACAAGCCCTGCAGACGGAAAAAGGAGTCAGAATAATTCTTAATAATAATGCGGGTTCTAAAGGGGACTTATATTCATGATTATGGATGTTAAAGAAAACCTTTATTCCATGTTTGGACTTGAAGACGAAGTGGCTCTTATTACCGGTACGGATCAAGGTATAGGAGAGGCAATGGCTTATGGCTTAGCTAAGGCCGGAGCGCGCATAGCCATAGCTGACAAAAAATTCAACAATGCCTGTATAGTGGCGGAACGATTAGAAAAGAGCGGAGTCAAAGCTTTGCCGTTTAAAGTAGATGTGCAGGATGCCGACAATGTTGATCTTATGGTCTCCAATGTGATTAGAGCTTTCGGGACCATTGACATACTGGTGAACAACACCGGCGTCAGTCGCCGGGAAGAATGCGTGAAAATGACCGAAGAAGATTGGGATCAAGTGGTCAATGTCAACTTGAAAGGAACGTTTCTCTGTTCGCGGGCAGTAGGAAGAATCATGCTGGGTAACCGTAAGGGTAAAGTCATTAATCTGGCCTCTATGATGTCTGCTGTCGTACAAGCCAAACGAGGACCTTACGCCGCCAGCAAAGCCGGGATCGTTCAATTTACCAAGGTGCTGGCGGTGGAATGGGCACCCTATAACATCAATGTCAATGCCATCGGACCAGGTTACGTATTAACCGACATCAACAAAGAATTGCTGGAAAGCAATACTTTTGAATACTTTGTCAGTAAAATCCCGTTAGGGAGGTGGTCAATAGCCGAAGATTTGATAGGGGCGACAATATTCTTATCTTCTAAAGTATCATCTTATATCACCGGACAGGTGCTTTACGTAGATGGAGGATACTTATGCCTCTAACGCCAGCCGAAAGGTTGGTTCAGCAGGGAAACGATGCAAAAGAAGTAGATGTTTTTTGAAAAGAGGGATCGTAGATGATTGTAAAAAATGTGCGCAACATATGCGTGATTGGCGCAGGCAATATGGGGCATCAAATTGCTATCCAGGCGGCGCTGAGCGGATTTAAGGCAAAATGTACTGATATTAACCAATCAACTTTGACAGCGGCCCGGGAATTTGCCGAGAAATGGCTGAACGAGCGGGTAAGCAAGGGAAAGATAACACCGGAACTGGCTGCTGCTACCCGCCAAAGGCTTTTATTCACGCCCGACCTGGAGGAAGCGGCCGGGGACGCCGATCTGGTTATTGAAGCTATCATAGAGATATTAGAAGCTAAAAGGGATTTATTTAGCCGGTTGGATACCATTTGTCCGCCTCATACCATTTTTGCCACCAATAGTTCATTTATCGTGAGTTCGAAAATTGCGGATGTAACCAACCGCCCGGATAAATTTTTGAATATGCACTATTTTAACCCGGCTCTGGTCATGAAGCTGGTGGAAGTAGTAAAAGGACCGCATGTATCGGAAGAGACGGTTGAGACGGTTATGGGAGTATGCCAGGCTTTGGGAAAAGTGCCCGTGCGCGTAAACAAAGAAATTTACGGTTTTATTGTTAATCGCATTTTCAGTGCTATGACCAAAGAAGCTTGCTATCTTCTGGATCAGGAAGTAGCCAATGTTGAGGATATTGACCTGGCTGTAAAAAATGGCCTGGGGCATCCCATGGGACCATTTCAGGTGCTTGATTTAACCGGAATTGATCTTGAGTATAACATTCTCATGGAAAGATACCGGACCACAGGCGATCTAGGCGATAAGCCGAGTCCCGCAATCGTAAAGCGTTATGCACTGCAGCACTATGGTAAGAAAACCAAACGTGGCTTTTATGAATACAATTAGATTTCCGGGAGCAGTCGTTGGTATTGGCTAAAATGCGAGACAAAGAGAGGAGAATATTTCATGAATGATGTTGTCATCGTAGCCGCTTGTAGGACAGCCATAGGAAGTCTGGGCGGCAGTCTGAAAACCTTTGAAGCGGTGGACCTTACCATCCCGATCATGCAGAATCTGGTAACCAGAGCCGGGATTGACCCTGGTCTAATCGAAGATATCATTTGGGGCTGCAATTACCAGAAAACTTATCTGGAAAACAATCTGGGCCGGGTGGCGGCCGTTAAGGCCGGCTTGCCCAACTCGGTTCCCGGGATCACCCTTCACCGCAATTGCACTTCTTCCATGTCGGCGGCCCAGATGGGGTATTACCAGATAAAAGCCGGAGAGGCTGATGTCATCATGGTGGGGGGCACGGATAGTATGAGCAATGCCTCCTATACGGTGGAAAAGATGCGCTGGGGAACCAGGCTGGGGCATTCAGAAGTACGAGATTCCATGTGGGATTCGCTGAACAATACCGGGATCGGCCCGGCCATGGGTATTACGGCTGAGAATGTAGCCGCCCGTTTCGGGATCAGCCGGGAGCAGCAGGATGAGCTGGCCTTCAGCAGCCATAAACGAGCGGTTCGGGCCATTGATGAAGGCAAGTTCAAAGAGGAAATCATTCCCCTTGAAGTTAAAGAGAGAAAGCAGCCGGTGCGCATTTTCGATACTGACGAACGCCCCCGGCGGGATATCAGTATGGAAACGCTTACCAAGATGAAACCGGCCTATAAAGAGGGCGGGTCGGTAACGGCCGGAAATGCGTCGGGAATTAACGACGGTTCATCCGGACTGATATTGATGTCATCAGCTAAAGCCCGGCAATTAGGCGTACCGGTGATGGCCAAAATCGTTTCCACTGCTACAGCCGGTGTCGATCCTGATATCATGGGCATTGGACCGATACCATCCAGCCGCCGGGCTTTGCAGAAAGCCGGCTTGACCTTGGAGGATATAGAGCTGATAGAGGTAAACGAGGCTTTTGCTGCCCAGTATCTGGCTTGTGAAAAGGAACTGGGGCTGAATCGGGATATTACCAATGTAAATGGCAGCGGGATATCCCTGGGGCATCCGGTAGGCTGCACAGGAACTCGTATAATCACCACTCTTATGTATGAAATGAAGAGGAGAAGCTTGAAGTACGGATTGGCTACACTATGTGCCGGCGGTGGCATGGGAACGGCGATGATAATTGAAATGGCTTGACCTGCTTTTCCAAGGAGAATCAAATAAATGTAATATAAAGGCACACCGGATTTGCCAGCATCGCCAAGAGGGATGCGGAAGGATTTTTCATAGATGCCAATATCATAGTTCCGAATGGGGGCTGCCTCTCTTGAGCCAGCCCCCATTAATTTCAGCGCCAAGAATCTGCCCTTGGCCTGCTTCCGAGTTTTGATAGCTGAGGTTGTTCGGAAGAGTAAAATTTTATAAATTTGAGGAGGGTGAATATGTTGTATGAAAACATCATCGTACAGGATCATGATAAAGTCAGAGTTCTCCAAATTTACCGGCCTGAAGTTTTAAATGCTCTGCACATGAGCCTGTTAAATGAAATAAAATCCGTGGTTGATGAGTTCAGTAAGGATGAAAAGCTGGCAGTGATGATCATAACCGGCTCCGGAGATAAAGCTTTTGCAGCCGGTGCGGATATCGAAGCGCAATATCCGCTTACTCCGGAGCAAGGAAGGCAATGGGGGCTTCTGGGACAAGAGGTTTTTCACTTGATTGAAACACAGGAAAAGCCCGTTATTGCTGCTATCAACGGCTATGCTTTGGGAGGCGGCTGCGAACTGGCTATGGCCTGCGATATTCGACTGGCTTCCGATAAAGCGCAGCTGGGGCAGCCGGAAGTCGGCTTAGGCATAACACCCGGCTATGGAGGCACTCAGAGATTGCCTCGCCTGGTAGGAGAAGGCAAAGCCAAGGAACTAATTTTTACCGGAAGGAGGATTACAGCCAAAGAAGCACATCGAATTGGTTTAGTAGACGAAATCTATCCCCATGAAATGCTGATGGAAGAAGCTATGAAGATGGCCTTGGAAATTGCGGCCAATGCACCGGTAGCGGTGCGTTATGCCAAAATGCAGATCAATCAAGGTTTGCAAACGGATATCAATACGGCAACTATGCTGGAGGCCGGTTTATTCGGATTGTGCTTTGCTACCCAAGATCAAAAGGAGGGAATGGCTGCGTTTCTTAACAAAAGAAAGCCGGCTTTCAGCGGGAAGTGACGGCGAATGGGAATGGTCTCGTCTAAGTGATCTGTACGGCTCTTAAATATATACTCCCTGCCAGGCTGGTCAGCATGGTTCCGCCTTGGATAACGGTGCAATTTGAAACTTGACAAATAGGCATTTATCAGGAAGAATTGGTGGAAAC
>ENA-UOOE01000078-UOOE01000078.1-fermentation-metagenome-genome-assembly--contig:-NODE-78-length-94800-cov-37.881999_pt1 | contig 94800 bp, 79 predicted proteins | sample MGYA00245776_ERZ724021 | MGnify/ENA primary metagenome ERZ724021 (study PRJEB28704, sample SAMN03018321) | fermentation metagenome | biome: anthropogenic terrestrial biome; feature: soil; material... | reverse complement strand
TGCGTATGGGCAAGGGCAATTTGAAGGATGCTTATGCGGTAGTCAAAGGCGGCGAGGTCTGGGTGAATAATTTTCACATCAGCCCGTATGAAAAGGGCAATCAGTTTAACCATGACCCTTTACGCCCGAAAAAGCTGCTCTTAAACCGCCGGGAAATAAACCACTTGGTCGGGATGCAGCAAGAAAGAGGCTATACCCTGGTGCCACTGAAGATTTACCTGAAAAACGGCCTGGCCAAAATGGATTTGGCTGTAGGAGTTGGTAAAAAGCTCTATGACAAGCGCGAAGACATCGCCGCCCGCGATGCCAAACGGGACATCGAACGGGCGTTGAAAGAACGCAACAGATAATTGCAAACTCATTAAACTCTCGCACTAAAGCGTTAACTATTTTTTAATCATGGGGGCGTAATGGTTTCGACGGGGGATGAGATGGGTTGGGCAGCGAGCCGAGTTGTCGCCAGCTCGTTAAAAAGGTGAAAAAATTAAAATAACTGCAGAAGATAATTTTGCACTAGCGGCTTAAGCCGCTCGTCCGGCCAGGTTTCCTAACGGCTTGGTGCAGGGCGTCACTTAGTTAGGGTACCCTTAAGCCTTCCTCCTCGAGGGGCTTTCTGGGGAAACTAATCGGGGATAGCTCGAAGGAGCCTGTCCGCGGGCGCCGGTTGAGCGAAATCCAAATCACGGACTGCGCTCGGAGACACCTGGCTGGTCTTTCTTTCGGACGGGGGTTCGACTCCCCCCGCCTCCACCAGTGGTATACAGAAAGAGTTTGAAGGTAGCTTCAAACTCTTCTTCATATATAAAAACCTTGATCAAGTAACGGTCAAGTAGCCTTTTGGTAGTAAGTGAATCATCTGCCTTAAGAGCTTCATACTCCTTATATAAATAGGCCAGTATCATTTCATACGTGAATGAGCTGGCTTTTGTTTTGTGCTCAGCTTCTTGTAGACGGTTTACTAATATAATTTTTTCTGATTCCCGCTGATCCAACCGGGCTGCCAATTCTTTTGATGCAGCCCCATCCTCAATTAACTCCAGCATATTATTAATCTTGACCTGGACTTTAGCCAGTTCTGCTTTAAGGTATACAATTTCTTTATTTGATTCTCCACCGAGGTTTTTAAAACCTTTCTGCAACTCCTTTGCTAATTGAGGAAATACTTTGGGGTTTAGATAACGATTCTCTAATTCCTCTAATACTTGACGCTCAATTATATCCTTACGAATCATTTTTAATTTACATGAATGCTGGCGGTCACGTTTACCGCACATATAATAATCATATCTGATTTTTTTCTCAGAATAGTTTTTTGATGTTCCTACCATTGCCGCACCGCATAAACCACAGAAAATCTTACCTGAAAGGAGATAGGGCCGAGTTGCTTTTAACCTGCTCCGTTCTCCTTCACCGGTGCCTTTTTTCCTACCATTTATTTTTGCCTGAACTCGATCCCATAACTTTTGCTCAATAATTTGAGGCATACCACCGGGTATTCTAATTACCTGTTCAGCAGGTTTTTCTTTGCGATTATTTCGCATACCTTTAACCTTGTGTGGCCGGCGGTTATAAGTGTATATTCCAAGATATTTTTCATTCCGGAGGATGTCATGGATTGAGTTCTTAGAAAACAGATTACCGGTTTTAGTTTTATAACCGGCAGAATTTAGATCCTTAACAATTGCATCATAACTTAACCCGGCATCATACATTTCAAATATTTTGTGCACTGCATGGGCTTCCCGTTCATTGAGAATATATGTTTGAGTCTCCTTATCCACATCAAAGCCAAGAGCAGGCAATCCACCATTATGTTTACAAGCCCGGGCATTCTTTTTATGCCCCTTCATGACCTCTCTGGCCAGATCGAGCGAATAATACTGATCCATACCCTCAAAAAATGTTTCAAGCATCATAGCTTCAGGGGTTTCCTCATTCAGCATGGGCTGAGTAACATAAATTACCTTTTTATCATTTTCACGGAGCATCTTTTTATATATAGCGGCATCCCATTTATTTCGTGCGAAACGATTAGTTTTATGCACCAGAACATAATCGTATTCCATGTCGGATGACTCAGATATCATATTCAAAAAATCATCCCTATTCTCATCACTGGTACCAGTTTCAGCTTCGTCAGTATATATTTTTAAAATCTCACAGTCATTTTTAGCAGCCCAATCTCGGATATCATAAAGCTGTTCATCAATACTTTCCGGGCTCTGATTGTCACTGCTGTAACGGGCGTAGGCTACTGCCTTCTTCAAAGGGAATCGCCTCCATTGGTTTTGTTTTATGTCTCTATTTATATAATTCGTCGGTTATTATATATATATAATCCACGGTATTGTTATCTTTGGTAAAAACTGATATTTCATATAAGTCAGGTATGTTACCATAAACAATAGAGTTTGGGCCGTTATCCCAATCAATATCTTCTGGTATGGGATTAATGCCAAGTTGACTTAAAATAGATGGATCTTCTTGGTATTTTACTGGAGTACTCGGAATAATAGTAATTCTGGCAGCTTTGCTATCGATGAATTTAATTTCGGTTCCATCCTTATATGTATTCGTAGGACAATTAGGTATCCATTCCTGTGTACCGGAGTATCTCCATTTCCCATCTTCAGTTGAAGTAGGTTGACCCAAAAGGGATGAGACTTCAGATTCTGTTTTATTTGCCACCTTAAGCACATTAAAAATAATACTCGTTGCATTCTCCTTAGGATTATTGACCTCGACTGCAGCGTTCTGCTTCTCTCTATTGATGTTTGCGTTTTCCTCACCACAGCCTGGGACTGTGCTCATCATCAGCAAAGCTAAAAATACCATTACTATTGACCGGCATGATTTCATTTATTATTCCTCCCATCTTCCCCATTAAATTTATTATTAACATGTAATCGTTTGTATGTCCGGCAATTTAATCCGATACGTTACCATCTCTTCTGTTACATTAAAGTAATCTGCGAGAGTCCACCTTTCTTGATAGCCACTTTTAATCGCTGCGTAGATCTGCCGTTTTGGCATCAGATACTTAGCAGCCCATCGAAGTGCTTTATATTCGGCCTTTGATGTAGCAAGCCTGTCACGGTAATTGAAATATGGCTGGCACAAGCAATGTCTGTCCAAAGTAAAGTGGTGCCCTAGTTCTTCTGCAAATACACATCTTAGTAAGGGTGTATTATGATTAAGCGAATGATCTAAAAATATTACCGGTGGCACTTCTGGAGGTGCCCAATATGCTCCTCTAATAGGCGGATTAAAATTCCACCATCTTATATTAATACCCTCTTTTTCAGCGATTACAAGCATTGCTTCCATAAATAGCACCTCTTGTCGAATATACATATAATAAGTCGATAAGGGTAAATATGAAAACGACCTGCTTTTTACAGCAGGTCATTTTTTTTCTTGAATTCGTCTAAATAAGCTTTTTGGGCAGCTTCCATACTACGAATAGCGTCTTCGGGTAAATCATCCATAGGGTTATCATCCCGATGGGCCGCAAGTGGTTCCCAGTGTTTCCTAGTCTCGTCGATAGTCGTCTTATCATCTTTAGTTTTTAAAGCTTCCAGCATTGATTTAATAGCATCTTGGCCCTGCGGAGACAGTTCTCTTATTTGTTCAGCCATTTCTTTAACTGGATCATTATCCTCCGCTTCTGCGATATTATTAAGCTCTTTTATTAAAGCTTTTTTTTCGGATTCTAATAATTCAACATTCGGCAACATACTAAGTGGTACTCCGTTTGTAACTGCATATAGTTCCAGTGTTTTAAGTAAAACTGCTACTATTCCTTCTGGAGTACCCATCCCACGTTCATCTTTCAAGATACTAATAGATTTCTTCAGTAGATTGCGAAAATTACTTTGTATTTTATCTTCGGTACCTAGCAAATAGTCGTCCGTAACATCAAAATATTCAGCAAATCTATGGAGGGTATCGTAGTCTGGTTCTCTTGTTCCTTGCTCGTAATTGGCTATTTGCCCACGTGACAAGCCGAGCTGATCAGCAAGATCATATTGGCTGATACCTTTTTGTTTTCTTAGTTCACGTAGACGTTGATTAAACATTTAAAATACCTCCTATCGCTAATTATAGGAAACAATAAGTTTCTAGGTCTACCTTGGACACAAAAAGTTACAAAATACTTGACAGACACTATATGTTTCCATATACTTTTAATAACGGAAACAAACAGTGTCCATTAAGGAGGCGAATAAATTGATAAATAAGAAAATGATAGAACTACGAGATAATAAAACAAAAACTTCTGTAGCCGACGATTTAGGTATTACTAGACAAATGCTTGGTGCCATTGAATCTGGGAAACGTAATCCTTCTCTTAAGCTTGCCCAAAAAATCGCCGATTACTATGGGGTATCAATTGAAGAAATTTTTTTTGAAGAAAAAGGACACGATATGTTGCCAAAACAGTATACCGGTACGGATGGTTAACCCCAGTATTACCTCTGCTGTAGAAATCTAAACCTAAGGAGATAGACCTAATGCTGATAATCAGGAGGGATCTTATGTTAGTGATGGCCCGCGTAACAATACGTAAAACACTCAAAGGTGAGTTATTGGAAGAGCGAATTGAACCCCTACCCGATGACCCCCGTCCAGAGGTTGCCTTTTTAGGCAAGCTCTACGCCGAAAAACTAAGCAAATACCCTCATTTCATTGAGTTCTGCGATAACTATCGCAAAGAACATAATATAGCCTGATTCAGTTTAATAAAGATCTTTTCTATAACATACCAGCAAATCTTGTCGTATCAAACTGGTTAATTATGACAGAGAGGAGGTGAAGATAAGATGTCAGTAGCTGAAAACCATGCAGGAGAAATGTTAAAAGAAGCATTATTCCGTTCCGGCACACCCACAAAAGCACTTGCAGCCGAAACTAATTATTCCGTGGATGCTTACTATTTAGCGATGAATGGAAAACGTAAAATACCCCAGGATGCCAGAGAAAAAATTGCTTCCGTGAGCATTCTGGCCGGACTGGCAGTAGCAATGGAAGCCACCGGGTACAAGCTTTTTAGTTTCATATCAGGGGACAGGCATCCACAAACGCTGATTCGCAGAGTTGAGAAAGAGGACCAGGAAGCAGACGCAGCGCTGAAACAAATTCCGTTCATTATCCTTGATAAACAAAAACCGGAGGATTTAAGTAGCCAAGAATTAGAAATGGTTCGAAAAGCAGGTAGAGAAACATGTGATCGCATTCGAGCCGATTTGAACCTGATTTGCGAGTTGGATGATACTTATCGGTTGGGATTAATCAATTATCTCTTAGATAAAAAAGAAAAAGACCGCTAATCAAGCGGCCAGATAAAAACTTCTTAACACAAAGTATACCACAGCCCCGGACAAGGGGCAAGGCACGAAAGGGGACGAGAGTATGGATAAAGACTATAGACAAGAATTTAAAAACCGGTTGCGGGCGGATTACAACATGCCTGATAACGCCATAACCGATGCAATAACGGAAGCGACCGCAATCTGCGTAGATCGCGGCTATGCGGAAATGGCACCGCTCAGAGAAAAGTATGATTATTTGATCTGCCCTTGGTGCGGACATCTACACCATTGCGAAAGATGTATAAATGCCATGGTGGCAGCAGCTGCTGAGACCGATAACCAGTAAATTAACATCCGCCCCCATCTGACCCCAGCTTGGGCAGGTGGGGGCAAAACATAAAGTTGGTGACGTGGTGAATAACCTCAATGAAGATCGCCAGATCGAGAGAAGTATAGACAATTTGTTGAACATAATTAAAGATCTCCAGGAAGAACGTGATCAATTGTTTGAAAAGCTGGGGAGCTATGCCGGTGGTAGGTCCGACCACTCCCTGGCACAGGGAGAGGCAAGCGGGGGGTTCGAATCCCCCCGGCCAGGCTCCATTCGAGGGGAGGAATATCATTTGACGAGAAGAGCAGTAGGCTTTGATAGTTATTATTCGGGACAGGCTCAACATCTGATCGATTGGGAATATAGCCAGTTGAAAAAGCAGGGCAAAATTGCCTATATAGACGTAACCAGCGCAGCTCTTAAGCAATTAAACAGACCTTTTCACTTGAGAATATGGAACAAGGTACGAGTCTTTCTAAACAGGCCGACGGTGCAGGTATTGCTGTTTTTGGCTGTGACGGGACTATTTATAGGCGAGTAGGGAATAGTTTGTTTTCGTAACAACCCGAGACGTCAGAAAGTGAGGAGGATATCTTAATGAAATACACTATCGAAAGCATTGGCGATATACCACATGTTCAGAATGTTGGAAAAGGCTTAGGAGTGTATATGAACGGTGCCATTTTTCGTGAAAACGTTATATCTAAGATTGTGATATTTAAGTTTATCGGAAGCGATGAACCACACATATTCGTTGAATTATATCTCGGCAATATCAGTATTGCTACATGGATCGTAAAAGAAGTTGTTATTACTAAGGAAAGGTATCTTCCTCAAGGAGAAGAAAAAGAAGGCAGATTGCATGGTTATACTATTAGACTGCCATATGATTTTGAAAAGTGATGTAAGGGAACTGGAGGTGACCGCGAAGTGATGTTGTTTAAACCCGAACACGCTCAGATGATTCTCCGGAGAAAGAAAACCCAGACCCGGCGGACTGGGAAGAAACGCTGGAAGGTTGGAAAAATATATCAGGCCAAAACCGGCCATAGGGGATCAGAACCATTTGCATATCTGCTGATTACAGGCCTGCGCCAGGAATTTTTGGGGCAGATTACTGACCAAGATGCGTGCCGGGAAGGATATCCTCATATCCCCGGGTACCGAAAAATATGGAAAAAGATTAACGGCCGCTGGGATCCACATCAGTTGGTCTGGGTGGTTGACTTCGAGCTGGCCACGGAGGTTGAATATCAGGCGCAGCGGAAGGGGGCGGCTTAAATAATGAAAGCAATTACTCTTTGGCAGCCTTGGGCTTCACTGGTTGCTATCGGCGCGAAAAAATACGAAACCCGGAGCTGGGCAACATCGTACCGAGGCCCAATAGCTATTCACGCAGCGACGAAAAAACCGCACCTTGTTGCTTATCCGCCTGTTGATGTTGCAATACGATCCGCGGAAGTGCTGGGTTTCCCAGCCGACATAAGAACCGTTGACGCTCTTTGCTCTTTGCCGCGGGGATGCGTTATTGCTATAGCAGAACTGGTCGAGTGTTGGAAGATAGTCGACAGATATTACACCGTATATCCAAAGGTCGGAGATGCTAGATGTATAGAGGCTAGCGGTAAAACGGGCAATGTTGAGGGTGACGAAATACTATTTGGTAACTGGACACCGGGCCGGTACGCTTGGCAGCTGGAGAACGTGCACCAGCTGGTTACACCTATCGAGGTCAAGGGTCATCAGCGGCTCTGGAACTGGCAACCACCTGAGGAGGTGCAATATGCTTAATCAGGCAATAAAGAAGCTTAAGGCGGAAATGGAGAAGGATAGTAATTCATATGTCCAGGTGGTGGGTGGATTCCTGCTGCAGCACCTGCAGTCCAATCCGGAATCAGCTGAAAAAATATTGGCAGATGATAAGTCAATCGCTAAAAGTTTAGACGCAATGCGGAAGGCAGCTGAAAAGAAAAAAGTCGGAAGCTGTGCGGTCCTCACGGATCAGGAAGGGTTCGAAATAGTCTTAAAATACTTCGGCATTGAACATGCAAAAATAGCGCCATCTGTTGAGCTAACTCCACCGGCACAAAAGGCGGAGGGCCCTAGCATCGTGGATTTTGATATCCGGTTGGAAGATCTTCTGTAAAGGCTGGTGATTAAATATGTACGAGGAATACATGGAACATTTTATCCCGGATATAAGCAAAGAAATAGAGCAGTATGCAACAGAAACGGTATTCAAATTGAGTCGATATATATTCACCTGGCGCGAAGGCAAGCAGCAATACGGATACTGCACCAACTGCCACAATGAATTCAAAACCAAGCTTATCCATAATGATAAATTTGAATGCCCATTTTGCAAAAGTTTATGTACAGTCAAGTCCAGCGGCCGGGGAAGAAAACACTTGGTGGACGATGCCTATTTTTTATACTACGAAAAATCAGCTAAAAATCCGCAAGCAATAGTAGCCAGAGGGATTTTGGCAGTACGAGATTATAGCGGAGATTACAGGCGGGTGAAAACCCAGTATTTAGAAACAGCACGTTATATATTTGAAATGGGTAATAGCATCATGTTTACCAGGTATGGATATTATTCTGCGGAAAAAACAATGAAAACATGGGAAGACTGGCAAAAGCGTGCCGGAATATTCTCCATGTTTAATCAGACTTATGTCCAAAGAATAAGATTTCATCGTACTTCTTATGAAAGCATTAAGACAGCTATAAAAGGAACTCCATTTCAGTACAGCACCATCGAAGAGTATTTTAATTTTCCTACGGAATTATTTTTCAATCTATATTCAAAGTATCCCTGCATTGAATACCTTACTAAGCTCGGTTTTCAGGGACTTATCCGGGACAAACTTAACGGGTATGCCACATATGGAGCAATTAACTGGCGGGGAAACACTTTACTTAAGGTCCTTAAGCTAACTAAAAAAGACCTGAAAGAAATTAAGAAGGCAAATATTGACCTTGACCCCTTGACTCTATGTTTATATCAGATATCACAAAAAGACGGTTCCAACCTGAATTTTGATGAGATCACTGAGATAGCAAAGAAACTGTATTTCACTAAAAATTTTAGAATGATTCTCAAACATACTTCTCTTAGGCAGGCTGATAAATATATAAACCAACAGCTTAAACTCAGTAAACAGCAACGAGAGAAGGAGAAAGCCCAAAAGAATGGCCATTATCGACATGTTTTTTACAATCAAAGTGATGTTGCTAGATACTGGCTGGATTATTATGCCGACTGTCAAAAGCTGCAGATGGATATTACCAAGAAAAATGTACTTTTTCCCCGGGATTTATATAAAGCTCACCAAAATACAATCAAGCAGGTAAAAATTCATGGTAATAAACTGCTGGATGAAAAAGTAAAGGCCAGGAGTGGGCACATAAACACAAAGTATGGATTTACAAAGTATGGATTAATAATCCGGGCAGCTGCCAACACCAAGGAATTAATTAACGAAGGACGATCACTGAACCACTGCGTAGGGACCTATGCTGATAGATATGCTGCCGGTAAAACCACGATCATGTTCATTCGCAAGAAGGAAAATCCGGATAAGCCTTATTATACCGTGGAAATAGTGAAGGATACAGTAATACAGGTGCGAGGGTTAAATAACTGCCAGCCAGATAAAAAAGTAACTAAATTTATTGAAGACTTCAAGAACGCGAAGTTAAGGACTGATACTCAAAAGGTTGCAGTAAGAATTAGGGTACCGGCCTAACCGTGGGAAGGGGAGATTAAATTTATGAGTACCGCCGTTGCGATAAGTCGGACTCCGGATATGATTGCCACGGAGATAAACAGCATTAAAAGTCAAACGCGGATAATGGTGCTTTGCAACAGTATAGAAATCGGCCGCCGGCTGGTGGAAGCCAAAGAAATGCTGCCCCATGGCGAATGGGGAAAATGGCTTGAAACCTCAGTCGATTATTCCCAATCGACCGCCAACAATTTAATGAGGATTTTTGAGGAGTATGGAGCCACCCAATTGTCCTTGTTTGGCTCTGAAGCAAAATCCCAAGCGATTGGAAGTTTATCTTATACTCAGGCCGTTGCACTCTTGGGAGTTCCGGCCGATGAGCGCGAAAAGTTTATAGAGGAGCATGACATAGACAATATGTCCACCCGGGAGCTCCAACAAGCCATTAAAGAGCGCGATCAGGCCATCAAAGCCAAAGAAGAATCTGACAAAAAGTTACAGGATGCCAATCGTGCAGCTGAGGAACTTAAAAAGGCACAGCAACAAGCTAAGCAGGAGATTGATAAATTGCAGACATCTCTTGCCGAGGCCAAAACGGCCGGCAATGAGGATAAAATAGAAAAACTGAAGGCTGAACTTGAAGAGGCCGACGCCCAGTTGCTTCATGCAAACGAAGAGATAGATGATCTGAATAAACAGTTAATTAGCAAGCCTGTTGATGTTCAGGCAGCGGCAGTTGTTGACAAGCTTCCGGAAGAGATAGAAAACGAACTAGCCGAACTCCGGCAGCTGAAACAGAATCGGCAGATTGAAAAGTATTCCGATTGTTTCAAAGTGTTGGTTGCCGATTTCAGGCAGCTCCTAACATCTCTGGCCGAAATCGAGCAGGCGGATCCTGGGACCGGAGAAAAATACAAGCATGCCACACTTGAGCTGATTAGTCAGATGTCAGCCAGGCTTTAGGGGGTGAATGCCATGAAGGTTATGATACTAACTCATACAGGTTGGCAAGATGCGGAACAGCCCGATCTTTTTCGGGGGGGGGGGAAGGAGGCAATTCAATGGAAGGTATAGAGCGCTGTTGCGGTACCTGCAGGTTTTGGATTCCCGAGAGCACACTGGAAGAAATATTAATCACTAAAAGAACAATAAGGCCTCATTGCAGACTTGATGGTAAAACCAGATGGCCAAAAGAAATGCTGGGCTGCCTGGGGTGGAAAGCAGCGGAACAAAAAGAACTAAAGCAGCGCGGTTATGAGGTTGCATAGTAGCGGCGGCACTTATTGATAGTAGGGGGTAACTCATGAGGTTACATAATCGACAGATAAAAGCAACTTTTTGGACGGATCCTGATATACTTCAGTGGCCGCGTGAAAAACGGTGGTTTTATCTTGGCCTTGTCCAGTTGGCTGATGATAGCGGGTGCATAGAAGATTCAGTATTTGCTTTTAAAATAAGTCTATTTCCATCACCTGTTGATAATGATGTCACTCTCGACATTATCAGCCAATGGAGAAATGAGTTGGTTAGCGAAAAAAAGTTAGAGCCTTATCAAGTAGCAGATAAAGATTATCTATTTATATCCAATTTTCATAAACATCAAACGTTAGATAAACCAACACCTCCTTCTAAAGCCAGTATACCACTACCGCCATGGATTGAGTGGGTTCAGGGGGACAGTAGACGCAAAAGCCACTATGTTGTCCGGGACAAGTCCGGGACGTGTCCGGGTATAACCGGAACTATAACCGGAACTATAACCGGAACCCAAACTGGAACCAATAATTCTTGCGTGCCTGACAGCACAAGTGAATGTTCGGGAACCCCGGCTGAGAACTTGTTTCCTGGAGATGAGGGAGCGCAGTCTGAAGCAGATGCAGAGACTGGCAAAGGTACCGAATATCCCGAAGAATTTGAGATATTTTGGAAAGCTTACCCCCGGCACAAAGAAAAACAAGCGGCGTTTAAGTGCTGGCTAACCCGTAAAAAAGAAGGACACCTGCCCCGGGATATGTTGATAGCAGCTGAAAGATATGCTGCCGAATGTAACCAGTTAAGTACAGCTGAGAAATTTATTAAACAGGCTAAAACTTTTTTAGGTCCTAATAAACCGTTTTTAGATTACCTCGATGACGAATTACTCCAGCAGGAAAGGGGGAAGGGCAATGAACGCCAGGCGTCAACAGGAAACATGGGATCAATACGGCGAGAGAGTGCGGCAGATGAGCGTATTGCACTTAGAACGGCTCAATGCCAGTCCGTTACAAGAGATAGCGGTACATAATCCAAATGATTGTCCATTTAAATCAGAACCCCGGTTATATGTTATTTATTCCGAGGCCAATCCACCTGACAAATGCACGAAATGCAGAGAGAATGGCGGCCAGTTCACAGAGATATTAGGGGAACCGGAATTACATAGAATCCAGTACGATACCCGGCAATGTCTGAAAGAAAAGGCATACCGTGAAGCAATTAAACAAAGCGGTTTAATCGGGAACGAAGTCAATCATAAATTTAATACAGCTATTTTAGACAAGCATAATGGGCAGTTATATAAGTTTCTGCAAACCTGGGATACCCGGAAACCGGCCGGTATTTATATCTATGGTGATCGGACTAAACAGAATCCCGGCGGAAATGGAACTGGTAAAAGCTATGTGCTGCATTGTTTGGTAAACCGTTTTGCGAGCGCCGGCCGGAATCCAATATATGCACAAACCGTTGAACTGCTGCAGGAAATCAGAGCAACATACCAGGATGGAGCCAAGCGATCAGAAGACCAAGTATTATATAAATACAAAAACGCTGATATCTTGCTTTTAGATGATTTTGGTAAAGAACGATTAAGAGATCCGGAATGGGCTGGAGAGAAGTTTTATTTCATAATCGATTACCGGATCCGCGCCGGCCTACCGCTGGTGATAGCATCAAACTTTACCCTGCCGGAAATAGAAATACGGTTCGGAGCAAATCACGGCCCGGCCATCTACAGCCGGTTAATAAAGCACTGCCAGCTGTGGAAGCTGGGAGGGCCCGACCGAAGGATAGAGGTGGTTTAAATGCCGGTAATGATACCACCTAAACAAAGTGGAATTGCGGGATGCAGGCTGAAAGGGATATCGCTAAACTGGGATGATATAAAAGAACGCGGATGCACTGACCCTTTAAAGCAGCGGCGTGTCGTTTGCAAGCATTTTGATTATTATGGCGGTACCCGGGCCAGAAAGTGTTATCCTCCAAATTGCTGCATAAAAGACGCCGGCAAGTGTAAGGACATGGATTTGATAGAGACTGGATAGTGCGCAGTATGTTAAAACTGTGAAGGAAAGGAGAGCTATCAATGAAAGCAATAATTTGTAACCGTTGTAAGAAAGTCATAAATGAGGACGATATAGAGGCCATTGAGGTTTTACCTCCCCAGCAGCGACGGTTATATCCATATGGGAAAGAAGAATTTAGACCATCTCAGGTAAATGAAGTGGACGAAAACCAGAATTTGCATTACTGCGGTGAGTGCAAAGAAGCGTTTTATGACATTTTAGGATAATTACGCAGTCTGTTATAGATGCGAAGCAGAGGAGGTAAGTTAAGGTGAATAGATATAAAAACAAACATTATGGGAACTGTGATTATTGCGCAAATAATGGGAGTTCTTGTTGTGATGAATGTGAACATTACGAACATGATTATTATGACTTCTGGGAAGAAGATACCCCGGAAGAAATAGCCAAGCGAGAAAAGGCTGAAATTGAAAAAGCCAATAAGGAAGCCACCCATGAGTACATTGAATTGGATATATCTGATGAGTTTAAACAAGCCTTTGATAATGCAAAAAAATGTGCTGCTGTACAACACGAATTTAGGCCAGTTTTAATGGGAGTGTTAATGACCCAAGATGGATATATGGTAGCTTCAAATACATTTCTGTTATGCAAAATCAAGTACGATTGCATCCCGGAATGTCTAAAGGGCCGTGTAGTAATCACACTGCAAGACGGGCAAGCGGGAATAAATCATGGAAGTTTCCCAGATTATGAACCAATTTTAGATGTAGCAAGGCTCAAAACCACGCCACTATCTCAAGTTACAAGGACGTTTAAAAGCAAAGACTCAGATCAAAGCTATGGTTTTAATCAATCGCTTCTACAGTTAGATGATTCGATCGTTGCATTAGACGATGCTAAGTTGCAATTAGCATTAAGCATACTTCAAGGCGACATTAGACTTTATTACAAACCCGGGGAAATACTGTACCCACTGGTATTTGAAGGTTCGAATGGAGTTGTGGTAATCGTCCCTTTGAGAGATGGGCAGATACACCAGTAGTTACGCAATTCAATAATTAAACGGCCCAGGGGGAATGAGAGATGATGGATGCATGAAACCCGAAGATATCAAAGATTTGACTGGCTGTAATGTTGATACAAGTTATGGCACTGGCGGGGAAGTTGTATATGTCAGCGATTATTATGATGGCATTAATAAAGACCGTTTTACAATCAATTATATTGATCCACGTGATGGTCACCGCTGCATCATAAACGGAATTAGATGGGAACCGGAAAAGGAAGCTTTTATGCGATACAACACTGATTATATTTATTTCTCAGGAACGCCAAAACCAAGACAATTAACTCTATTTTAAGATTGTGACAACTTCGACTATCAAACAGGATGCAAAGGGCATCCTGCTGCGGAGAAGGAGGATAGATAAAATAATGGAATCATGCTGGCTTATTAATTTCGAATTTACCCAAGGGAGTGAAAAATAAATGGGTTTTTTGATGCGAGATTGCGATGAGTGTGATGAAGTAATAAACCTTCGGCGCCAAGTGAAATCTTTGGAAAAGCTGCAGCAAAAAAATGCCGCCAACTTAGAAGTAGGCACCATAACTTTCAATGCCCTATTTCTTCTCTGCGAGAATTTGGCCAGGAATAATCAGATAGTAGACGATAGGTGTCAGCAATGTATAAAAATTAAAGAGCATGTTAAGAAATATCCCAGCATACCAGAGTTTTTAGTATGCGCCAACTGCCAATTTGCTCGGTGGATGGACGCAGGAAAAGCAATGCACCAAGACCCAGAGGTTCAAGCATGGTCAGAAGCCGATACTCCGGAAAAGGCCATGGCGTTGATTTTTGGAAAGCCCTATGAAGATAACAAACATTGAGATTGCTAATTATTAGTCGGATCCAGGAGCAGAAAACGACAGTTAATAAATTTAGGAGGGGAGGAGACCAGGTGAGTAGAATTTATAGACAAACCGGTCAGGTCAATGAAATAAAGGAACCGACAAAACCTTATAAAAAACCCGGGTGGTATAAAAAAACAGAGCGGTTGCTGAAATACTATAAGAATTTACCCATGGAGATCGACAATCTTAAACTGCAGCTCCGCATGGACCAACTGGTCGGCCAGAGCATAACACAACAGTTTAAGCCAGTGGTAATACAGCATAATTCAGTTTCCTCCCCGTTGGAATCGGTAACAATTAAAGAAGAAAGCATGGAAGAGCGGATCGAGCGTAAAGAAATAATGTTCATAATGATTTCAAACGCAATTAAAACTTTTAACCCTGAAGAAAAAATGATTTACCAACTGCGGTATGAGTTAGAAAAGCGGGAAAAAGAGGTCTACACCAAACTGCAAATGTCCCGCAGCTCTTACTTCGAGCTACAAAAACGGGTAGTTTTAAAAACCGCAAAGTTGTTGGGAATTCCGGTACCTGAGGCAGAACAGCCTGAGGAATGGAAGGGAAAACTATTCGAAGGTATTCCATGGGCAACGCCTTAAAATTGTACTGGACTATTTTCGGACTAAAACCGGACTATTAACGGACTCTAAACCCCAAAAATCCTGTTATAATAGTATCATAGAAATGGAACACAATAAGGAAAGGGGTTCGCACGCTGCAGAGTGCGGGCCCCGGTGTAACGTAATTTAAAGCCTCGGGAAACCGGGGCTTTTCGCTATTCATAGCAGCTGGGCGGTGAGAGTATGAATTTCGTGCAGCCTATCAGAGATCCTAATATGGTAAAGGATATAGCTAATTACTTAAGGAACCGTAGCGAACGTAATTACATTATGTTTTTAATGGGAATCTACACAGGACTCAGAATCTCAGATATTTTGCAGAGACGGATCCTTGATGTTAAAGATAAGAAAAACATAATTATCAGGGAACAAAAAACACAGAAGAGACGGGAGATTGAGATTAACCCATTACTCAAAAAGGAACTTTCAAATTATTGTAAAGATAAGGATCCAGATGATTATCTTATCAAGAGCAGACAGAATTATAACCGACCCATCAGCAGATCAATGGCATATAAAATACTCCATGACGCAGCTGATAAATTTCATATAGAGAGTATAGGTACCCACACATTAAGAAAAACATTTGGGTACCATTTTTATAACCAAACTAAGGATGTAGTCACCTTGCAAAAAATATTTAATCATAGCCATCCAGCGATCACTTTACGTTACATTGGCATAGAGCAAGAATCCATAAACGAAGCTATGAAACGCTTCAAAATATATTAAAAAATAAATGAGTTACCCATATTTATAAAATGTGTAAGTGATATATATTAAAACTTCACAAAGCTATATACTATGGGATTTATAACAGAATTGTCGAGTTCAACACAATAGCCCTTATAGATAACTGGGAGAAGGAAATAAAGGAGAAAAATAATGCCTCAAAAAGCTAAAAAACCATGTGCCCATCCGGGATGCCCACAGTTGGTAACCGATGGGCGCTTTTGTATTAACCATCAGAATGACGGTCAAAAACAAAGAAGGGAGCGTGACCAGTATTATGATGAAATCGTAAGAAATCAAAAGACAAAGTCATTCTATAAAAGTCGAGCCTGGCAGGCGGCCAGACGTAGAGCTTTGATTCGCGACCATTATTTATGTCAGGACTGTTTAAAAGAAGGCCGAATTACCCAGGCTGATACGGTGCATCACCGGGTGGAGATTAGCAAAGACTGGAGTAAGCGATTGGACATAGATAACTTGATTAGTCTCTGTGCTTCTTGCCATAATGCACACCATGGAGGGAGAATGACCATAATTTACCATTAATAGGGGTAGGGCGGGTCAGAAAATTTTCTGCCGCTCTGCTAAAGACCGGAGTCGGCCCACAACGCGCGCGTCCGCAGGTTTCAAATAGGGGCCTATGAAGGTCAAAAAATGTCAAAAAGGAGGTGGGCATATGGGTAAGCGTGGCCCGGCTGCTAAACCGGATGCTTTAAAAAGGTTACAGGGCAACCCAGGCAAGCGTCCTCTGAATAATGCTGAACCTAAGTTTCCTAAATTTACAACAGATGAACTGCCGGCGCCTCCCAGTTGGTTAAGCACACCGGCAAAGAAGGAATGGAAACGACTGGTTCCTGTACTGCACCAGTCAGGAGTATTAACTCAGGTAGACACCGGAGCCCTGGCAGCATATTGCCAAGCGTTTGGTGAATTCGTTGAGGCTACTAAAATTGTTAAGGCCAGAGGATTCACTTATATCAGTGACAAGGAAAATGTGATCCAGCGGCCGGAGGTAGGGATTGCTAACACGGCTATGAAATTGATGGTCAGTATCGCCCGGGAGTTTGGCATGACTCCTTCAGCGCGAAGCAATATTAAGATTGAAGAAGTAGAGGACAGCCCGAATCCTTTTGCGGTATTTATAGGTGGGAAGAAGGATGCCTAAATCAGATTTTAAAAAGATTGATCGAACCACCAAGTATGCTAAAGAGGTGCTAGCCGGCAACATAATTGTCGGTGAATTGGTGAAGAAAGCCTGCCAGCGCCATATAGATGACTTAAAAAACTCGAAGCGGAAAAGCTTCGAGTTTACTTTTGACCAGGAAGCTGCTGACCGTGCAATAGACTTTTTTGGTTTTCTGCAGCACTCCAAGGGTACCTGGGCCGGCCAGCCTATAAAACTAGAACTCTGGCAGTGTTTTGTGGTGGGAAGCATCTTTGGCTGGAAACATAAAAAGACCAAGCTTCGGAGATTTAGAACCTCTTATATCTCGGTGGCCCGCAAAAACGGTAAGTCTACTATGATGGCCGGTATTGGCTTATATGGTTTATTGGCCGATGGCGAGGCCGGTGCTGAGGTTTACTCTGCGGCCACCAAACGGGACCAGGCACGGATTATATTCGATGAAGCTAAACGCATGGTTAAAGCCAGTCCTGATATTGCCGGTTTTGTGGATGTATTTTCACGGAACCTGAGTGTAGCGCAAACTAATTCAAAATTCGAGGCCTTATCAGCTGATGTAAACAGCATGGATGGACTAAACATCAGCATGGGATTGATTGACGAACTCCATGCGCATAAGACCAGAGAAATGTGGGACGTATTGGAGACGGCCACCGGCGCCAGAACCCAACCATTACTGGCCGCCATAACCACGGCTGGTTTTGATCGGTTTGGGATTTGCTATGAACAGTATGACTATTGCCTTAATATACTCAATGGTACCGTTCAGGACGATACTTATTTCTGTTATATTGCCCAGATAGATAAGGAAGATGACTGGCGGAATCCTGACTGCTGGATTAAGTCCAATCCTAACCTGGGCGTTAGCGTGTTCGCTGATGATCTGGAACGCAAATGCGATAAGGCAAAGGAAATACCGGCCGCGCAGAACAATTTTATATGCAAACATCTGAATTGCTGGGTAAGCCAGACGGTCAGGTGGATGGATATGGACAAATGGTTTGCTTGTCCGGTAGAAGAGATGAATCTCTCAGGGAAGCCTTGCTATGTAGGGTTGGACTTGTCGGCCACCACCGACTTGACCAGTGTTTGTTTGGAGTTTCCGCTTGATGACGGCCGCTTCTATGTAATTTCTCATTCATTTATTCCAGAAGATGCAGTTTTAGAGAAAGAAAAGCGGGATAAAGTACCATATCGCACCTGGGAGCGGGAAAGTTATATTACTTTTACCCCGGGATCCGTTGTGGATTATGAATGGGTGAAGTCTTATATTATCGAAAAAACCGAAATATATGATATCCAGGAGATATGTTTTGACCCCTGGAACGCTACCCAGTTGGCGAATGACTTAAGTAATGAAGGCTTGGAATGTGTCCAGATCCGGCAGGGTTATGCAACTTTAAGCGAGCCTACCAAGGATATTATGACGCTTACCCTGCAGCAGAAGATAATTCATAACAATAATCCGGTTTTAGCCTGGGCCATTGGTAACAGTGTGGTTACCAGCGACCCGGCAGGTAACATCAAACTGGATAAATCAAAAACGACCTTCAGAATTGACCCGGCGGCCGCGCTGGTGACCAGCCATACAAGGGCGCGACTGGGTAATAAGAAAGTTGATGTGAGCGCATACGCTAACAAAGACTTCTTAGAAAAGCTCTGGGGTTAGGAGGTGTATGTATTGGCTCTTTGGGATAAATGGTTTAACCGGATACGAGCAGAAACAGTGGTGCCGATTCCCTTAAACGATCCCACTCTTTTGGAATGGCTGGGTATTGATGCCGGAGAGATCAGTTATAGGGGCAGAAATGCCCTTAAGGAAGCTACTATATTTGCCTGTATTCGCATCTTGGCTGACGCAGTGGGCAAGCTGCCGATAAAGATATACCAGGATAAAGAGGGCAAACAGAGCGCGTCTAGCCATTACCTTGCGCCGTTGCTTAAAAACAGGCCTAACCCATGGATGAGTAGCCGGGACTTTTTTAAGTGTTTGGAGGTACAGCGGAATACTTTCGGTAATGCCTATGCCTGGATCGATTTTGCAAGCACCGGGCGCAAGGCCGGCCAGGTGCAGGGAATCTATCCCCTGGATAGCAGCAGAATGAAAATATATGTTGATAATGCTGGGTTACTGCCGGGGCAAGGGTCTCTATGGTATGTCTATACCGGTCCGGACGGTAAAGAATATAAGCTGAGGCCCGATGAAGTGCTGCATTTCAAAGGGCTCACATTTGATGGAATTGTGGGCATGACCCCTTTGGAGCAACTAAAAAGCACAATTGAGAACGCCGGAGCTGCATCACAATACCTGAACAATAGCTTTAAGACCGGGCTGCAGACGAAAGGTATAATCCACTATGTGGGAGACCTGAGTCCAGAAGCTCAAAAAACATTCCGGGAAAAATTTGAAAGCATGGCCAGTGGCCTTAAAAATGCTAACCGGGTGAGCTTGTTACCCATCGGATACCAGTTCCAGCCGTTAAGCCTGACCATGGCTGATGCCCAGTTCATAGAGAATACTCAGCTGACCATCAAGCAGATAGCCGCGGCGTTCGGCGTTAAAAACCATCAGCTAAACGATCTGGATCGGGCTACTCATACCAACATCAGCGAGCAGCAGCGGGAGTTTTACATTGATACCCTCATGGATATCCTGACCGGGTACGAGCAGGAGATGACTTATAAGCTATTTACTCGGAAGGAGCTGGATGAGGGGTATTATATCAAATTCAATGTAAACGCTATCCTCCGGGCCGACCCCAAAACCCGTTACGAAGGATACCGGATTGCTATTCAATCCGGCTTCCTGACCGCAAACGAAGTTAGGGCCCTGGAAGAACTGGAGGCCAAAGAAGGCGGGGACCGGCTCTTAATAAACGGTAATATGATGCCGATTGAGATGGCCGGGGAGCAGTACAAGAAAAATAATGAACCAAAGAACCTAGGAGACCAGAAAGGCGGTGATGAAGATACCAAGATCAAAGAAGAAAAAATTCTGGAGCTTTAAGGCGCTGGACGAAAAGACCGGCGAATTAATGCTTTACGGTGAGATATCTGAATATTCCTGGTGGGGGGACGAAGTAACCCCGAAGCAATTTAAAGAGGATTTGGATGCGCTGGGAGATATAGATACGCTGAACGTGTATATAAATTCTCCTGGTGGCGATGTATTTGCCGGCCAGGCCATCTATTCCATGCTTAAACGGCATAAGGCTGCGGTTAATATTTACATTGATGGCTTGGCGGCCAGTATAGCTTCTTTAATCACCATGGCAGGCGACAAGGTAATAATGCCTCAAAACGCTATGATGATGGTGCATAATCCTTGGACCATAGCTGTTGGCAATGCCGCAGATTTCAGAAAAATAGCAGATGACATGGACAAGATCAGGGATAGCATGGTAACGACTTATGAGGCACGGTCCGCACTTACGAAAGAAGAAATTCTCGGTTTACTAAATGCTGAAACCTGGTTGTCTGCTGAAGACTGTCTGGAGTATGGCTTTGCTGACGAAATTGAGGGAATCAAGCAGGTGGCTGCCTGTATAGACAAAGACATCCTGGGCAGGTATAAAAACACCCCGAAGGATCTCCTGACTAATGAACCCAATCCGGATCCAGGATCAGACCCCGGGCCGGATCCTGATGAGGAGGTGAAGGCAAGAGAGTTGAAAAAAAGAACACTGGCGATTGAGTTGGAGCTGTAACGGCTCTATTTTTTATAAGGAGGAAAAAATGTCTAAAGAATTGCGTGAAATGCTCCAAGCTCTGGAGGAAAAAAAGGCGAAAGTGAGGGCCTTTTTGGGTGAAGATAAAGTTACTGAAGCTGAAAATTTGATGGTGGAAGTTCGTGCGCTGCAGAAAAAAGTAAATATGCAAATGGAACTGGAAGCGGCCGATGATCCGGAACCGAATAACGGGACCTTTGTGACTGGACGTACTGATGCTGAGTTGGAAGCTGAATACAATCGGGTATTCCTGCGTGGCCTACGCCGGCAGAGTATTAGCACTGATGATCGTGCAATAGTGAACGAGTACAGAGCGGCTATGCATGAAGGTGGAGTCACTGAAGATACCGATGGAGATGTTGCTCTGATTGTACCCCAGGATATTCAGACCCGAATCAACGAGGTTATGCGGACTCTGAATGACCTGTCTCAATACATCCGTGTTGAACCCGTGAATACCCTCTCCGGTTCCCGTGTGCTGGAGAAAGACGAGGACATGACTCCCTTCCAGGTTGTTGAGGAATACGGAATTATCGGAGAAATGGACAATCCCAAATTTATACCGGTTACTTATAAATTAGTTAAACGCGCGGGTATTTTGCCACTTACCAATGAACTGCTGCGGGACAGCGATCAAAACGTGCTGGCCTATGTATCCAGTTGGATTGCCAAGAAACATGTAGTAACCAAAAATTCTTTGATCATTGCTATTCTCAATGCAATGACTAAAAAAGACCTGGCCGATCTTAAAACGGTTAAGAAAGTAATAAATGTGGAACTGGATCCTGCTCTGGTAGCTGCCGGCGGTATTGTGTTGACAAATCAGGACGGTTATAACTGGCTGGATGAGCAAGTAGATGGAAGTGGCCGTTTCCTCCTGCAGGATGACATTACCCAGCCTGGCCGAAAACTATTTAAGGGCCTGCCGGTAGCGATAGCCGCCAATAGGTATCTGCCGAGTTCCGGTACTACTACTGTTAAGGCACCGATTATTATGGGCAACCTGAAAGAACTTATAGTGCTTTTCACCCAGGGACAATACGAATTAACAAGCACCCGGGAAGGCGGAGATGCTTTTAAGCGAGATACTACCGACCTACGGACTATTACGCGTGACGACTGCAAACAGTGGGATGCTGGAGCGGCTGTATTCGGGCAGTTAACTGTTACGACCGGCGCATAAAATGAGCGGGAATAACCCGCTCGCCCTTTAAGGGGTGATTAGATGATTATAACTATGGATGAGACAAAGCAATACCTGCGGGTAGACGGTAACGAGGATGACGTGCTTATTGCAACGCTTATTGATGCTGCTGAAACATATCTGACGAATGCTACCGGGAATACCTTTGATGATACCAACAGCCTTGCAAAATTATTTTGCTGGGTACTGGTAACTGATTGGTATGAAAACCGGGAGCATGTGGGCCGGGCCAGCGATAAAGTAAGGGTGATTGTGGAATCTATGCTGGCCCAGCTCAGCCATTGCTATCAACCGACCGATCCGGAGGTGATATCATGAACCCGGGCAAACTCAATCATCGTGTTATTCTGCAAGAATACATCGAAGCCGATGACCAGTACCGTACCCCAATTGACCAGGGCTGGCAGGATGTTGCTACAGTTTGGGCCTCAGTCGAGCCAATCCAAGGCCGGGAATACGTCCTGCTGCAGAATACTCAGTCAGAACTAACTACCCGGATCCGGATTCGATACCGAACAGGAATAAAATCAGCCATGCGAGTGTTGTACGGTACCCGGGTGTTTGATATTGAGTCCGTGTTTGACCCGGAGGAGCGGCACATCGAACTGCAGCTCATGTGCAAAGAGGTGAATGCTTGATGGCCGATTTTGAATTTGACACAACAGAACTGGATAAATGGGAAAAGCGGGTGCTGGCCATCATCGAAGATGAAGCACCGAAGGAATTCCGCAAAATAATTCGCCAGGCCGGAAACCTGCTCCGGAAGAAGGTGCGCCGGAACACTAAAAAAGAATCTGGAGAACTACGCAAGTCTTACAGAACTAAGATGAAGCGCGGCAATATGTATGAGGTTGATGTCTATACAAATAAATTTTATGCCAAGATGGTTGAAGAAGGTCATGCTAAGCCCGATGGGAAAGGATTTGTATCAGGCAAATGGTACTTCCGGCAGGCATGTGAGGAAACTGAAAAAGAACTGCCGGCAATATTAAAACAGTCAATCCGGCGAATCGGAAAGGAGATGGGGCTGGGTGTATGGTGATGCCTTGGATGCCCTTCGGGGCCTGCTCCGTTCTAATTTTCCAGCTGTAAACAGAATATATGTTTCAACTATGCCGAAAAGTTTTATCCGGCCCAGCTTCTTTATTAACCTTGCCAACTCGTATGAGGAACACATAAATAGGGATATGTACCAAGCGGATATGACCTGGCAGATTGTTTACTTCGCACCGATGGACAGTAAAGGCCAGGCTGATGTTTTTAATCAGCTGAGTGTATCCAGTACGCTTAAAAAAGCATTGATGGAGGCCATGGTTGTAACCGGGCCATCCGGAATTGTTTATCACATTATTGAAGCCGAAGGTGGCCCCAGGGATGCAGAGGTATATATTACGGTTGATTTACAGGCTGAGGCGACTAGGCCGAGGCCCGAATACGATCTCATAGCTGAGGTCATCCATGAACAGGAGGGATAAATGTGGGTTTGCCCAGTGTAAACATTATTTTTCAGAGCAAGGCAATTAAAGCTATTGAGCGCGGAGCTGTAGGGATACTAGCCCTAGTGCTGAAGGATGCGTCAGTGGAGGCATTAACCACTTACCGGTTGCTGGATGTGGCGGATATTCCCGGCACGCTGAATACGGCCAATCAAGATTATTTGGAGCAAGCCTTTATCGGGACGCCGAAGGAAATAAGAGTCGTAGCCATTCCAGACGATGCCGCAGATTACAACGCAGCGCTGAATTACCTGGAAACCATCAAGTTTAACATCATGGCCATACCGGGAATTGCGGAAGGTGATGTAACTAATATCGCAACATGGGCCAAGGGTATGCGGGATAACAAAGAAAAGAAAATCATGGTAGTGCTGCCCCAAAACACAGCGGACCATGAGGCGGTAATCAACTTCGCAACAGATGATATTGTGGTAGGGGAGAGTACATATACCGCCAGCCAGTACACTGCACGGGTGGCCGGATTGATAACCGGATTGCCGCTGACGGTGGCGCCTACATTCCGGGTGCTTACAGAAATAAACGATGTCCCAAAGATGATTAAGGCCGATGCTGACGCTGCCGTAGATGCAGGCAAGCTGATTCTTTACCACGATGGCGAAAAGGTAAAGATTGCCCGGGGCGTGACCAGTCTGACCACCACCACCGAAGCAAAGGGAGCGGACTGGAAGAAAATAAAGCTGGTGCGCATTTTGGATATGCTGTACCACGATGTTAAGGAAACCATTGAGGATGAATACGTCGGCAGTGTCCAGAACAGTTATGAAAATAAGTTGCTGCTTTGCGCGGCTATCAATGCATACTATGAAGTGTTAGAAACTGAGGGGGTGCTGGATCCAGGCAACAATAAATGCGAGATCAATATCCCGGCTCAGAAAACCTATTTGCGAAGTATCGGCGAAGATGTTGATAATATGACTGAGCAGGAAATCAAGGAGGCTAACACCCGGGATAAGGTGTTCCTGCTTTCTACCGTGCGGCCGTTGGACGCAATAGAAGACGTCAGTCTAATAGTAAATTTGTAGGAGGTGGATTAATTGGCGTCAAAGTTTAATACAGAGCGCATTATGAACGGGACCTTCGGAGAGGTCTGGTTTGATGGTGATCTGGTGAGCGAATGTTTCGGTCTGGAGGCCAGGGTCGAAATCGAGAAGGAAGAAATTGCTGTTTGCGGGAAGCTGGGAACCGATACAAAAATGATGGGCTACAAAGGAACGGGCAGCACAAAAATGCATAAAACCAACAGCCGCATGATGATAAAATTGTCCGACAAAATTAAACGTGGTGAAAACCCCAGGTTACAGATATTATCCGCTCTAAAGGATCCGGCTGCTTTTGGAGCTGAACGGGTACTTATTAAAGATACCTGCTTCGATGATTTGACCCTGGCCAACTGGGAAGCTAAAGCTAAGGGTGAAGTCGAGTGCCCGTTTACGTTTACTGATTGGGAGCTATTAGATACTATTGCTCCAAGAGAATAGGAGGTTTAAATAATGGGACAAACATTAGATATGTTGCTAGCTGCTGACCCAAGTAAGTTAAAAAATGTACCTACCGGCCAGGTGAAAATTAAGCGGTTGTCAAAAGAGCTTGGGCAACCCTTTTATATTAAGTTCAAGGCTGGTACGATTAACCAGATGAAGGAAATTGGGGAGAAGGCTAATGATAGTGAATCCGAGGAAATGAAGTGGACCATTTACGAGCTGACTTTTGACCCGGACTTTAAATCAAAGGAACTAAGAGATAAGTTCGGAGTGACCCGTCCTGTGGATATCGTTGATGTTCTTCTCTTGGGAGGTGAAATTATGACAGTTTACCAGGCAATTCTTAAACTGTCCGGATTCGATAAAGACGGTCTTAACATTGAAGAAGTAAAAAACTAATAGAATCGGACGGAGAGGCAAATATGATTTCACACTATGTAAAAAAAGGACGCCTACCGTCCGAAATCTATAACTTATCTGAAGGGGAAAAGGCTTTTCTTTTTGCTTGCATGATAAAGGAAATCGGGCAAAGAAAGAAGGAAAATGCTGCCATTAATCGAATATCCTTATAAAAAGGGGATGCAGGTTATGGCAAACATTAAATACTGTCCATTATGTGAAAGAAAGGTAGAACCAGTAAAAAAATGGTCATGGGGATGGTTTATTTTACTCTGGCTAACTATAGCCGGCCCATTAATTTATGTTTTATGGTATTTTATATTCGCTCGGAAAAAGTATTGCCCAATGTGTGGTACTAAGCGATTACAAAACGTTGACAAGGCGGCTGAGCAATCCATATTACAGAATAAATAGCACCCTGAGGGGTGTTTTTTTATGCCAAGAAGAGAGTGATAATTATGATTTTAGGGGCAACCATACGGCTGAAAGACCAATTTACCACTACCATGTCCAAGGTTACGAAGGAAACGCGGAAATTTAAAAAAGACAGTGAGACCGCAACAACAACCATATCAAAACTAACCTCTAAAATTAAGGTTCTCGGCAAAACTGCTGTAAGACCTGTGATAAAAATCAAAGACCAAGCTACAAGTAGCATTAAAAAAATAAAAGATAACTTGATGTCACTTAAAGGGTTAGCTGCGGTAGCTCTGACCGGACTTGGAATAGGTACTGTTGGTGGGGCTACTCTAGGGGTAGCTATGAAACGCGAACAGCAGATGGTATCAATGGAGCATTTTATCGGCATCCAAAACCAAGGGATGTCCGAAAAAGAAGTGAAAAAAGAAGCACAGCAGTACGTGGGGTGGCTTAACAAGTATGCGAACATTACTCCCTTTGAAACTGGCGAAATTATAGCTGGGGGAGCTAGAGCTGTCAATGTATCCGGTGGAAGTGTTGCAAAAGCCCGGGAAATTATGAAGATAGCTGGCGATATGGCAGCGCTGAATCCTGAAAAAACTTTTTCGGACGCAATGGAAGCTCTAGCAGACCTTAAAACCGGAGAAACTGAACGCATGAAAGAGTTTGGCTTCAAAATTACCCAGGATGATATTAAAAAAGCTGGCGGTGCCGAGAATGTCATGCTTGACCAAATTGCACCTTTCTTTAAAGGAGGCGCAGAAAAGCTAGGCAAAACTGGTACAGGGCTCTGGTCGAGCATAACTGGTCAAATATCGGAGAATTTTGCTGGCGTCGGGGAAGGAATACTTAGCGGACTAAAGCCACAGTTACAATGGATCGCAGACTTTTTCGAAAAACGTGGTCCAGCAATGAGTAAAAAAGCAGAGTGGATAGGTCAAAGCATAGGGAAAGGTATTGCTGCCATAAAACCTATTATACAAAACATCATGGATTTTATCCGTCCGGGAGTGAGTTGGATTAAAGAACAGATTCCTGCTCTTCAATCTATGTGGGAAACAGCTTGGCCTACCATATCATCCGTATTATCTACTGCTTGGTCTATAGCTCAACCAATTTTCGGTATCATAATAGATACCATTAAGATTGTATGGAGCCTTTTCCAAAAAGCTTGGCCAATAATATCCGGGGTGGTTGAAACAGCCTGGGCAATTATGAAACCTATATTTGACGCCTTAAGTAAAGGCCTTGCTGTTGTTGCAAAGGGGGTTAAGTGGGTAGCTGAGAAATTCGATGCTAAGCCAAGTGAAGTAAAAGTTGCATCTAAAAGCAAACCAAAAGGCCACGCGTCTGGCCTGAGCTATGTACCTTACGATAACTACCCTGCTCTGTTACATCGTGGCGAAGCAGTTCTCCCGCGGCGTGACGCTGATTACTACCGGACGGGGATAGGTGGAGTAACTATTGCAAAATTAGCTGATACAATAGTTGTCCGCGAAGATACCGATATTGATAAGATTGCCAATGCTCTGGCTGCAAAACTTCGGCAGTCGGCGGCTAACCGGGGGAAGGTGGCGATGGTGTAATGGAATTTTGGCTCAGCTTTAACAATTTTGCAGAGAAACTCCAGCTGCCGGTGCCACCAGCAGAATTCTCTCTGATAACCGGAAATCTAAACGAAACTGTTAACATAACTGACCTGGGCGACATCACCCAAATCGGGGGAGAGGCTCTGGCTGAAATTGAGTTGACCAGCTTCTTCCCGGCCAAGCCAGCACCTTATACGACCAGGAGCGTTCCGGATCCTTATACTACTATAGAACTAATAGAAAAATGGCGTAAGAGTAAGCGGCCGATCAGGCTCATAATAACTGAGACCCCGGTTAACCTGGCCTGCGCGATTGAATCCTTTACCTGGGGAGAACGCGGAGGCAATCGAGATGTTGATTATTCTCTCAAACTAAAGGAGTACAGGTTTATACAAGTAAAACAGGTTGGTCAGGCCCAACAAGCCGCGGCTACATCCAGTCAGCGACCGGATACGAAGGAGCAGCCCCAAAATTACAACGTAAAGCCTGGCGATAGTTTGTTTGTGATTGCAAAAAAAATTTACGGAGACGGTAATAAATGGCGCGAATTGTATGCGAAAAATAAGATCATTATAGGCGCAAACCCAAATCTCATTAAGCCCGGGCAGGTGTTGCAGACGTGAGCTATACCATAACAAATTTTACTCGAGATGGTGCCCAGTACGATATCAGCCAGGTAGTCAGTACCATAACCTGGGGAGGAGACGTCCGGGAAGCTGCCAGAAAGTTGGAACTGGAAATCGCATATAGCCGAGACTATTACGCACCTAAATATATTCCACCTCTTGGCTCCGTGATCATATTGAAAAATGACACGGAGCTTTTTCGCGGCGTTGTATGGGATGTCAACAAAAGTACCCAGGGATCCGCTCTCATTACTTGTTTCGACCATGCGATCTATCTGACCAATAATGTCAGCACATATAAATTTGTGAACATGACTCCGGAAGCAATCATAACCAAAATATGTAACGACTTCGGGATAAACATCGGCTCACTGGCTTCTACAGGCGTTAATTTAGCTAAGCTTATACTACGAGACCATACGCTATACGATATGGCCGTGGTAGTGCTCACGGAAGCTACAAAGCGAAATGGAAAAAAATATCACCTAATAATGAGGCAAGGTAAGCTCAATACCGAAGAAAAGGGCAAACAGGTGCTTAAGTGGATCATAACTGAGGGTCAAAATCTCATGGAAGCGTCCAAATCAGAGAGCCTTAGCGATATGCGAAACCAGGTTGTAATTGTTGGTGATAAAGATCAGATCCTTGCGGACTTGAAAAATGATAGTTTGATACAGCAGTATGGGATGCTGCAAGAGTACAAACGAGAAAGCAATATCAAGACAGGTGAAGCTCAGGTAATTGCTCAAAATCTACTGAAAGAACTGGCAAAGGTATCAGAGAACCTGGAGGTTACGGCTGTTGGAATTGATGATGTAGAAGCCGGAAAAAATGTAGAAATAAAAGAAACCCTGACCGGTATCACTGGTCAGTATTATGTTCTCCAGGACCAGCATGAGCTAAAAAACGGCAACCATACCATGCGCCTGGTACTCAGTCTGGAAACAATTGTCGCAACAAAGGAGGCCTCGAAAGACGATGAGCAGTGATATACTTGATGTTTTCAGAGGACAGATACCAGCGGTGCCAGGTATAGAGTTGGCCACAGTGGTACAGGCTGAGCCGCTGGTGATCAGGCTGGATAATGATAAGATGATGCTCAGCGCAAAGGACGGGGATCTCCTAATCTGTGAGCATGTTATAGATCACACCCGGCAATATAACACTACTTCTCAGGTAAGTGGTGCTATAACTCAGTGGCAAGATACATCACCACCTTTGCATACACATAGCCATGAGGTTACTAGCATCACTGCAATCAAGCAGACAGTAAACATCCATGGCAAGTTAAAGTCAGGGGATAGAGTTGCAGTGATGGCGCTATCTGGCGGCCAGCAATATCTAATCTGGGATAAGGTGGTGATCCTATCATGAGCATTTTCCCTGACATTACTATACCGGAGATTACCACTCAGTCCAGCACTGTTACATATGGCAGGGAGCTGGACTTTGATTTTACTACCGGGCAATTTGTTCTGATAGATGGAACTCCCCGGGTCTTGGAAGGTCCTGACGCACTCCGGATATGGATCACCAAGACTCTGCTGACGGCTCGGTACCGGTTTCCTATCTACTCTTTCAATTACGGTTGCGAGATAGAGGATGTAATAGGCTATGACATTCCCAGGGTGGTGCTGGAATCTGAGATACCCCGGGTTATTCGCGAGGCGCTTATTTATGATGAACGTATAAATGATATACGGGATTTTATCATTACCCGGGAGAGTAATTATTTGTTGGTAGAGTTTTCGGTTATAACCTTTGACGGGCAGACGTTAATCCAGGGGGTGACATATAGTGTTTGAGGCCCAGACTTATGGTGCGATTATGACTAGGCTCTTGGCGGCGGTACCTGGAGATCTGGACAAACGCGAGGGGTCATTTATTTGGGATGCCCTCTCGCCGACTGCTCTGGAATTGGCCCAGGCCTATGCAGAGATGGACTTAGTACTGCAGTATGGATTTGCTCAGACCACCTACGGGCAATACCTAGATTACCGGGCGGCTGAACACGGACTAACCCGGAAGGCAGCCGGCAAGGCCACCGGGGAGGTAACCATTACCGGCACCAGCGGAGCAATTATCCCCGCAGGCGCATTAGTTGCCACCGGTGCCGGGTTGCAGTTCGCAACAACTGCCGAGGTAAAGATCGGGGAAGCGGGGACGGTATTGGCGGATATAGAGGCGGTGAAGGCGGGGGCAGCCGGCAATGTGCTGGCCGGAGCGATAACAGCTCTGCCGGTATCAATCGCCGGGGTGACAGCCGTTAGCAACACCGAGGCTACTATTGGCGGGACTGACCAAGAAACCGATACCGCTCTGCTAGAACGGATTCTATACAAGGTCCAATCCCCGGCCACATCCGGTAATACTGCGCACTACCGGCAATGGGCGCTAGAAGTACCGGGAGTAGGAGATGCAAAAGTATACCCAATCTGGGACGGCCCGGGAACGGTTAAAGTGGTCATCCTGGACACAGACAAGCAGCCGCCTGACGCGGCTATCGTGACTGCCGTAACCGATTATATCGAAACGGTTCGGCCGGTTGGGGCAACAGTTACCGTGGTAGCGGCGTCAGGGGTAGCAATTAATATCAGCGCTCAGCTTACCCTGGCCAGCTATACCACGCTGGTTGAAGTAGAGCAGTTGGTGATTGAAGGCGTAACTGCCTATCTAGATAGTATCGCCTTTAAGGATCCGTTGGTGCGCTATACACGTATTGCGGCGGTACTGCTGGATATCCCGCCAATTATCGACTATGCCGATTTGACCGTAAACGGAGGCATAAGCAATATTGAGATGGCATCCGGGCAGATAGCGGTGTTGGGGACGGTGACGCTAAGTGAGTAGAACTGAGGTCATGCGGGGATACGTGCCCCGGTACCTGCTTACAGCACCGGAGTATGCCGCGATAATTGATAGCCAGGGCAGCGAGTTTGATTCGCTTCGGGATAATATCGTCAGTATCCTTGAGCAGTTTTTTATACACACGGCCACCTGGGGATTAGCTAGGTGGGAAGAATTTTTGGGCTTGGATAGTTATGCTGGTAAGCCAGATGACCAGCGCCGCAGCCGCATCATCTCAAAGTTACGCGGGGTAGGTACCGTTACGGTGGAGATGATCAAAAATGTAGCTGAGAGTTATGCCAATGGAACTGTAGAGGTAGAGGAACTGCCGACTGAGTATAGCATGGTGATTACATTTGTGGACCAGCATGGCATACCGCCGAACTACACTGACTTGCAAGCCGCCATAGCCGAGATTATACCCGCCCACCTGGCCGTGAGTTATCTGTTGCGCTATTTGCTTTGGTCCGAGTTGGATGCGAAAAATCTAACTTGGGATGAACTGGACGTGAAAAGCCTGGCCTGGAACGAATTTGAACTGGGAGGTTGGATAGATGCCTGATATAACCCCTAATCTGGGCTTGAAAAAGCCACTTGGTACTGAAACCGTATCCAGAGCTACCTATAACGAAAACCTAGAAATCATGGACGCCAATGCCGTCAAAAAAGGTAACGGCATTGCGGAGCTGACCGGTGGCACCCTAGCCGATCGACCGGCTGCCGGAGTGGCCGGCCGGTATTATTTTGCCCAGGACACCGGTGAAATTTATCTCGATACCGGTACAGCCTGGGTGCTGGCCGCCGCCGGCCGAGAGGATATCACTGCTCTGCAGGAAGGGCTTGATGCGCATCAGGCTGATGAAACGCAACACGTACCATATGCAGTAGCAAGTGGTAGTGCCAATACCTATGCTGTAACTCTCAGCCCCACACCAACGTCTTTGGTTGCAGGTATGGCACTTGCGGTAAAGATTAATGTAGACAGTACCGGTGCATCTACTATCAACATAAACGGATTGGGTGCAAAAGGAATAAAAAAGGCCAATGGTACCGATGTTACAAACCTAAAAGCTAATGGTATCTACACATTGAGGTACGATGGTACAAATTTTACACTACAGGGTAGCGACGCTGCCGGAAATGCTACGCCTGCTGACATACTTTCCGGCAAAACAGCGACAACGGATGCGGGAGAAATTACGGGTACTATTCCAAGCAAATCTGCTCAAACCTATACACCTACTACTACAAATCAAGTTATATCGGCAGGGCAATATTTAAGTGGTGCTCAAACTGTTAGAGGTGACGCAAACTTGCTGGCGGCAAATATCCTGTCTGGGAAGAGTATTTTTGGGGTAGCCGGTAATGCGGTCGATGGTTCGGGGATGAAAAAGTTTGCAAGTGGGACTATTTCGCGAGGCAGTACTACCTATAGTATTCAGGGATATCATAACACCTCTTCAAGTACTTATGATAAATATGTTGTTACTGTTTCAGGACTAACATTTACTCCTTCAACAATTCTAGTAGTTGACCGAACATCATCATATACAAAACCTGTAATTTATCAAGCTGCTGGAGTAATTAAGACAGCTAACAATAATTTACATTATATTTGTGATGAATATTATTCTTATGTAATTGCTGATGCACCTATGTATGTTAATAGTACTGGTTTTTGTTTACCAGTTGGTTATACAAATACATATTATTGGTATGCTTTTGAATAGGAGGTAATGAAATGCAAATAGGACGAAAAATATATTATAAGAAAACGAATGGCGTTGTGATTTGGGATAAAGGCCAAATGGAAGGCGATGTGGTAGAAACCACGCTGGAGCAGGATATGGAAGTAATGCCAGTATTGACATTAATTGCACCGGAACATTTAGGGGTTAAACAACTCACCTTCGGAGAATTAAGCGATAGCTTCGCAATTTGTAGAGGATATCGAATAAATCCCGATACAGAAGAAGTGGAGTTTGTTACGCAGTAGACTAATTATGCGCAGCAAGGATTTGTTCTTTTAGTACTTATATTATAAGTAGGTTTTAGACAAAAGCCGCTCAATAAATTACCAAGCGATTGGGATTTTAGAGCGGCTATCTTATTGGGATGGGAGGAGATGATATTGGCGGATCAAGAAGTAGCCCGGTTGCAGGAGCAGATCAAAACACTATTCAATGATGTTACTGAGCTCAAAAATGATATGAAGGAAATTAAGGATCAATTAACCAATCGCCTACCAAACTGGGCTACAGTCTTAATAGCTATTTTAACTGCTTCTGTAGGTTGGTTTGCAGGGCGATAGAAAGGTAAGGTGATTTTATGAAAATCGGAATAGACCCAGGACACGGCGGTGCTGACCCGGGAGCGATAGGCCCCACTAGGTTGTATGAAAAAGATGTGACGCTGGCCATCTCGAGGGAACTGGACAGACTATTGCAGGCTGCTGGCATAGAAACCTTTATGACCCGGTCAGACGATCGCACCATGGAGCTCATAACCCGGTCATCGCTTATAAATAACATGAAATGCGATTTGGCCATATCAGTGCACTGTAATTCGGCCGGCAGCCAGCAGGCAAATTACATATCAACATTTATCCAGGCTCAGGGCGGTGAGGCCGAGAAATTGGCTGGAAAGGTGCAAAATAAGTTAGTGCAGGCCACAACCTGGCCGGATGGTGGTATCCGGGTAAAAAATCTGCACATGACCAGAGAGACCAAAATGCCTGCTATTTTGTGTGAGTGCGGTTTTATAAGCAACCCAGATCAGGAAAAACAGCTCCGGCAGTCTGAGACGCATATGAAAATAGCTCAGGCAATTGCGGATGGAGTTTTAGATTACTTTGGAATCAAAAAGGAGGTAAAAACGGTGGACAATACTGTATCGGAATGGGCAAATACGGCCTGGGAATGGGCGGTATCGAAGGGGCTAATCGCCGACAATAATCCCAAACAGACAATTACCAAGGAGCAAGTTGTATTGATTCTTTATAAAGCGTTTGGAGGGAAATAAAAATGGATGAAAAGCAAAAAGATAATAAAGAAAAGCTCTACAGCCGGCTATGCAAGCCGGCTTTTTACGTGGCTCTTTTAGGAGCCGCTAAATTGGTCACAGATGCCTTTGGGTTACAACTGGTATCAGATGACCAGGTCAATAGTATTGCCAACGGTCTGGCAGCTCTGGTCACGGTCGTAGGTGTAGCTATCGGGTACTGATCGAGAGGAGATGATCCGGATCTACGGGGGCCTAATCAGCCCCCAATACTCTCTGCCTTATTAACTCTGCGACACTGATTCCTTCTTGATCGGCAAGGCTCTGCATTTTTTGCCATTCTTCATCTGTAGCCTTAAAACTCCGGGGCCGGCGTTTTTCATCTTCAGACATGGCCGGTCGGCCAGGTCCAGGATGTTTAATTTTCTCTTTTCTTACCATAACTACTCCTCTGGATATGAATCTAAAATCCTATTATTATAATCACACAGCATATCACTAAAATCGTCAATCCTTTTAATAATTATATCAATATCATAACCGTCCAGCGTAGCAGATTCAAATAACTCTTTATATTCTGCAATTTCCCGCTGCAGTAGAGTAATTGCCCCTATAAGTTTATACATGCTATTCACATCCTCTCTAATATCTTCTTTAATATAAGTATATACCTTTATTAAATAAAAGGCAATACCTAAATTAATAAATCTTAAAATTGATTTTTTAGAAACGAATGTTCGGATTTATATTGTTACTGGTTTCGTGGTATGATACGATAGAAGCAGGTAAAAGAGTTGGGGTAGCTCCCCAACTTGGTGCTCCCGTAGGCACCACCTGCTTTGCATCTTTTCTACGGGGTCAAAAATACCATACGGGAGGTATCATATATGTCATATTCCACCCAGGTTGGGGAGCAACTGCTTACCCAACTTGAAACGTCCATTTCTGATTTATGTTTCGACATTCCTTTTATAAAGCTACATATGACTTTAACAGGGATATTGTCTTTGTATGACATCCAGTTAGCTAGACTGCCAGGAGCGCATCCTGATATTAGGGATAAGGCAGACCAGTTCCTATCAGCAAAAAGATTAGAGGGCTTATCAGAGCTAACTATGAAGGATTACGCTCTGGAGCTCCGTATATTCTCTCAGTACGTTTCCACGCCAATTAACCAAATAGCTACCACAGACATCAGGGATTACCTAAGCCATTTCGAAAATCTTAAAATGTCCTCGGTCTCGAAGAAACTTTCCGTCCTGAAGTCCTTTTTCGCTTGGTTGGCCGATGAAGAGATTATAGCAAAAGATCCAGTTCGTAGAATTAAACCGCCCAAAAAGGAGCAACGATTGCCCAAAGCCCTAACTATTGAGGAGTTAGAAATGATACGGGAGTCCTGCATAACTCCCCGAGAAAGAGCTCTAGTCGAAGTATTCTACGCTACGGGAGGTAGGTTATCAGAAATCGAAGCACTGAACAAATCCGATATAAACTACCAGGCCATGAGCGCACGCGTAATCGGCAAAGGAAATAAAGAGCGCGAAGTGTATCTGAGCTACAAGGCCTTATATCATCTCAAAAAGTATGTGCTGCAACGCCTAGACGATGAACCGGCTCTATTTATCACCGAGCGGCGGCCATACAGGCGAGTATCCAATAGAGCTATCCAACGGGCTATTAAAGTTATAGCCGCCAGAACGGGAATTCAAAAAAGTATTCATCCGCATACGTTCAGGCATACGTTCGCGACCTTGACACTCAACAACGGAGCTGATCTGTCCAGCGTTCAAGCACTCCTGGGCCATTCCGATCCAGCCACAACGCAGGTGTATGCCCAGGTGAGTGAAAGTAAAAAACGGGAGGCTTATAGAAAGCACTTGGTTCAATAGGAGAATTGATCTGGCGGATAGGTTACTAATGCTGATATAAAGGGAATAGGCAACTCTTTAGCAGCTTTTATTATATTTCTGCATACTACTGGGTACGCCCCGCCTCCACCAGTGGTATACAGAAAGAGTTTGAAGGTAGCTTCAAACTCTTCTTCATATATAAAAACCTTGATCAAGTAACGGTCAAGTAGCCTTTTGGTAGTAAGTGAATCATCTGCCTTAAGAGCTTCATACTCCTTATATAAATAGGCCAGTATCATTTCATACGTGAATGAGCTGGCTTTTGTTTTGTGCTCAGCTTCTTGTAGACGGTTTACTAATATAATTTTTTCTGATTCCCGCTGATCCAACCGGGCTGCCAATTCTTTTGATGCAGCCCCATCCTCAATTAACTCCAGCATATTATTAATCTTGACCTGGACTTTAGCCAGTTCTGCTTTAAGGTATACAATTTCTTTATTTGATTCTCCACCGAGGTTTTTAAAACCTTTCTGCAACTCCTTTGCTAATTGAGGAAATACTTTGGGGTTTAGATAACGATTCTCTAATTCCTCTAATACTTGACGCTCAATTATATCCTTACGAATCATTTTTAATTTACATGAATGCTGGCGGTCACGTTTACCGCACATATAATAATCATATCTGATTTTTTTCTCAGAATAGTTTTTTGATGTTCCTACCATTGCCGCACCGCATAAACCACAGAAAATCTTACCTGAAAGGAGATAGGGCCGAGTTGCTTTTAACCTGCTCCGTTCTCCTTCACCGGTGCCTTTTTTCCTACCATTTATTTTTGCCTGAACTCGATCCCATAACTTTTGCTCAATAATTTGAGGCATACCACCGGGTATTCTAATTACCTGTTCAGCAGGTTTTTCTTTGCGATTATTTCGCATACCTTTAACCTTGTGTGGCCGGCGGTTATAAGTGTATATTCCAAGATATTTTTCATTCCGGAGGATGTCATGGATTGAGTTCTTAGAAAACAGATTACCGGTTTTAGTTTTATAACCGGCAGAATTTAGATCCTTAACAATTGCATCATAACTTAACCCGGCATCATACATTTCAAATATTTTGTGCACTGCATGGGCTTCCCGTTCATTGAGAATATATGTTTGAGTCTCCTTATCCACATCAAAGCCAAGAGCAGGCAATCCACCATTATGTTTACAAGCCCGGGCATTCTTTTTATGCCCCTTCATGACCTCTCTGGCCAGATCGAGCGAATAATACTGATCCATACCCTCAAAAAATGTTTCAAGCATCATAGCTTCAGGGGTTTCCTCATTCAGCATGGGCTGAGTAACATAAATTACCTTTTTATCATTTTCACGGAGCATCTTTTTATATATAGCGGCATCCCATTTATTTCGTGCGAAACGATTAGTTTTATGCACCAGAACATAATCGTATTCCATGTCGGATGACTCAGATATCATATTCAAAAAATCATCCCTATTCTCATCACTGGTACCAGTTTCAGCTTCGTCAGTATATATTTTTAAAATCTCACAGTCATTTTTAGCAGCCCAATCTCGGATATCATAAAGCTGTTCATCAATACTTTCCGGGCTCTGATTGTCACTGCTGTAACGGGCGTAGGCTACTGCCTTCTTCAAAGGGAATCGCCTCCATTGGTTTTGTTTTATGTCTCTATTTATATAATTCGTCGGTTATTATATATATATAATCCACGGTATTGTTATCTTTGGTAAAAACTGATATTTCATATAAGTCAGGTATGTTACCATAAACAATAGAGTTTGGGCCGTTATCCCAATCAATATCTTCTGGTATGGGATTAATGCCAAGTTGACTTAAAATAGATGGATCTTCTTGGTATTTTACTGGAGTACTCGGAATAATAGTAATTCTGGCAGCTTTGCTATCGATGAATTTAATTTCGGTTCCATCCTTATATGTATTCGTAGGACAATTAGGTATCCATTCCTGTGTACCGGAGTATCTCCATTTCCCATCTTCAGTTGAAGTAGGTTGACCCAAAAGGGATGAGACTTCAGATTCTGTTTTATTTGCCACCTTAAGCACATTAAAAATAATACTCGTTGCATTCTCCTTAGGATTATTGACCTCGACTGCAGCGTTCTGCTTCTCTCTATTGATGTTTGCGTTTTCCTCACCACAGCCTGGGACTGTGCTCATCATCAGCAAAGCTAAAAATACCATTACTATTGACCGGCATGATTTCATTTATTATTCCTCCCATCTTCCCCATTAAATTTATTATTAACATGTAATCGTTTGTATGTCCGGCAATTTAATCCGATACGTTACCATCTCTTCTGTTACATTAAAGTAATCTGCGAGAGTCCACCTTTCTTGATAGCCACTTTTAATCGCTGCGTAGATCTGCCGTTTTGGCATCAGATACTTAGCAGCCCATCGAAGTGCTTTATATTCGGCCTTTGATGTAGCAAGCCTGTCACGGTAATTGAAATATGGCTGGCACAAGCAATGTCTGTCCAAAGTAAAGTGGTGCCCTAGTTCTTCTGCAAATACACATCTTAGTAAGGGTGTATTATGATTAAGCGAATGATCTAAAAATATTACCGGTGGCACTTCTGGAGGTGCCCAATATGCTCCTCTAATAGGCGGATTAAAATTCCACCATCTTATATTAATACCCTCTTTTTCAGCGATTACAAGCATTGCTTCCATAAATAGCACCTCTTGTCGAATATACATATAATAAGTCGATAAGGGTAAATATGAAAACGACCTGCTTTTTACAGCAGGTCATTTTTTTTCTTGAATTCGTCTAAATAAGCTTTTTGGGCAGCTTCCATACTACGAATAGCGTCTTCGGGTAAATCATCCATAGGGTTATCATCCCGATGGGCCGCAAGTGGTTCCCAGTGTTTCCTAGTCTCGTCGATAGTCGTCTTATCATCTTTAGTTTTTAAAGCTTCCAGCATTGATTTAATAGCATCTTGGCCCTGCGGAGACAGTTCTCTTATTTGTTCAGCCATTTCTTTAACTGGATCATTATCCTCCGCTTCTGCGATATTATTAAGCTCTTTTATTAAAGCTTTTTTTTCGGATTCTAATAATTCAACATTCGGCAACATACTAAGTGGTACTCCGTTTGTAACTGCATATAGTTCCAGTGTTTTAAGTAAAACTGCTACTATTCCTTCTGGAGTACCCATCCCACGTTCATCTTTCAAGATACTAATAGATTTCTTCAGTAGATTGCGAAAATTACTTTGTATTTTATCTTCGGTACCTAGCAAATAGTCGTCCGTAACATCAAAATATTCAGCAAATCTATGGAGGGTATCGTAGTCTGGTTCTCTTGTTCCTTGCTCGTAATTGGCTATTTGCCCACGTGACAAGCCGAGCTGATCAGCAAGATCATATTGGCTGATACCTTTTTGTTTTCTTAGTTCACGTAGACGTTGATTAAACATTTAAAATACCTCCTATCGCTAATTATAGGAAACAATAAGTTTCTAGGTCTACCTTGGACACAAAAAGTTACAAAATACTTGACAGACACTATATGTTTCCATATACTTTTAATAACGGAAACAAACAGTGTCCATTAAGGAGGCGAATAAATTGATAAATAAGAAAATGATAGAACTACGAGATAATAAAACAAAAACTTCTGTAGCCGACGATTTAGGTATTACTAGACAAATGCTTGGTGCCATTGAATCTGGGAAACGTAATCCTTCTCTTAAGCTTGCCCAAAAAATCGCCGATTACTATGGGGTATCAATTGAAGAAATTTTTTTTGAAGAAAAAGGACACGATATGTTGCCAAAACAGTATACCGGTACGGATGGTTAACCCCAGTATTACCTCTGCTGTAGAAATCTAAACCTAAGGAGATAGACCTAATGCTGATAATCAGGAGGGATCTTATGTTAGTGATGGCCCGCGTAACAATACGTAAAACACTCAAAGGTGAGTTATTGGAAGAGCGAATTGAACCCCTACCCGATGACCCCCGTCCAGAGGTTGCCTTTTTAGGCAAGCTCTACGCCGAAAAACTAAGCAAATACCCTCATTTCATTGAGTTCTGCGATAACTATCGCAAAGAACATAATATAGCCTGATTCAGTTTAATAAAGATCTTTTCTATAACATACCAGCAAATCTTGTCGTATCAAACTGGTTAATTATGACAGAGAGGAGGTGAAGATAAGATGTCAGTAGCTGAAAACCATGCAGGAGAAATGTTAAAAGAAGCATTATTCCGTTCCGGCACACCCACAAAAGCACTTGCAGCCGAAACTAATTATTCCGTGGATGCTTACTATTTAGCGATGAATGGAAAACGTAAAATACCCCAGGATGCCAGAGAAAAAATTGCTTCCGTGAGCATTCTGGCCGGACTGGCAGTAGCAATGGAAGCCACCGGGTACAAGCTTTTTAGTTTCATATCAGGGGACAGGCATCCACAAACGCTGATTCGCAGAGTTGAGAAAGAGGACCAGGAAGCAGACGCAGCGCTGAAACAAATTCCGTTCATTATCCTTGATAAACAAAAACCGGAGGATTTAAGTAGCCAAGAATTAGAAATGGTTCGAAAAGCAGGTAGAGAAACATGTGATCGCATTCGAGCCGATTTGAACCTGATTTGCGAGTTGGATGATACTTATCGGTTGGGATTAATCAATTATCTCTTAGATAAAAAAGAAAAAGACCGCTAATCAAGCGGCCAGATAAAAACTTCTTAACACAAAGTATACCACAGCCCCGGACAAGGGGCAAGGCACGAAAGGGGACGAGAGTATGGATAAAGACTATAGACAAGAATTTAAAAACCGGTTGCGGGCGGATTACAACATGCCTGATAACGCCATAACCGATGCAATAACGGAAGCGACCGCAATCTGCGTAGATCGCGGCTATGCGGAAATGGCACCGCTCAGAGAAAAGTATGATTATTTGATCTGCCCTTGGTGCGGACATCTACACCATTGCGAAAGATGTATAAATGCCATGGTGGCAGCAGCTGCTGAGACCGATAACCAGTAAATTAACATCCGCCCCCATCTGACCCCAGCTTGGGCAGGTGGGGGCAAAACATAAAGTTGGTGACGTGGTGAATAACCTCAATGAAGATCGCCAGATCGAGAGAAGTATAGACAATTTGTTGAACATAATTAAAGATCTCCAGGAAGAACGTGATCAATTGTTTGAAAAGCTGGGGAGCTATGCCGGTGGTAGGTCCGACCACTCCCTGGCACAGGGAGAGGCAAGCGGGGGGTTCGAATCCCCCCGGCCAGGCTCCATTCGAGGGGAGGAATATCATTTGACGAGAAGAGCAGTAGGCTTTGATAGTTATTATTCGGGACAGGCTCAACATCTGATCGATTGGGAATATAGCCAGTTGAAAAAGCAGGGCAAAATTGCCTATATAGACGTAACCAGCGCAGCTCTTAAGCAATTAAACAGACCTTTTCACTTGAGAATATGGAACAAGGTACGAGTCTTTCTAAACAGGCCGACGGTGCAGGTATTGCTGTTTTTGGCTGTGACGGGACTATTTATAGGCGAGTAGGGAATAGTTTGTTTTCGTAACAACCCGAGACGTCAGAAAGTGAGGAGGATATCTTAATGAAATACACTATCGAAAGCATTGGCGATATACCACATGTTCAGAATGTTGGAAAAGGCTTAGGAGTGTATATGAACGGTGCCATTTTTCGTGAAAACGTTATATCTAAGATTGTGATATTTAAGTTTATCGGAAGCGATGAACCACACATATTCGTTGAATTATATCTCGGCAATATCAGTATTGCTACATGGATCGTAAAAGAAGTTGTTATTACTAAGGAAAGGTATCTTCCTCAAGGAGAAGAAAAAGAAGGCAGATTGCATGGTTATACTATTAGACTGCCATATGATTTTGAAAAGTGATGTAAGGGAACTGGAGGTGACCGCGAAGTGATGTTGTTTAAACCCGAACACGCTCAGATGATTCTCCGGAGAAAGAAAACCCAGACCCGGCGGACTGGGAAGAAACGCTGGAAGGTTGGAAAAATATATCAGGCCAAAACCGGCCATAGGGGATCAGAACCATTTGCATATCTGCTGATTACAGGCCTGCGCCAGGAATTTTTGGGGCAGATTACTGACCAAGATGCGTGCCGGGAAGGATATCCTCATATCCCCGGGTACCGAAAAATATGGAAAAAGATTAACGGCCGCTGGGATCCACATCAGTTGGTCTGGGTGGTTGACTTCGAGCTGGCCACGGAGGTTGAATATCAGGCGCAGCGGAAGGGGGCGGCTTAAATAATGAAAGCAATTACTCTTTGGCAGCCTTGGGCTTCACTGGTTGCTATCGGCGCGAAAAAATACGAAACCCGGAGCTGGGCAACATCGTACCGAGGCCCAATAGCTATTCACGCAGCGACGAAAAAACCGCACCTTGTTGCTTATCCGCCTGTTGATGTTGCAATACGATCCGCGGAAGTGCTGGGTTTCCCAGCCGACATAAGAACCGTTGACGCTCTTTGCTCTTTGCCGCGGGGATGCGTTATTGCTATAGCAGAACTGGTCGAGTGTTGGAAGATAGTCGACAGATATTACACCGTATATCCAAAGGTCGGAGATGCTAGATGTATAGAGGCTAGCGGTAAAACGGGCAATGTTGAGGGTGACGAAATACTATTTGGTAACTGGACACCGGGCCGGTACGCTTGGCAGCTGGAGAACGTGCACCAGCTGGTTACACCTATCGAGGTCAAGGGTCATCAGCGGCTCTGGAACTGGCAACCACCTGAGGAGGTGCAATATGCTTAATCAGGCAATAAAGAAGCTTAAGGCGGAAATGGAGAAGGATAGTAATTCATATGTCCAGGTGGTGGGTGGATTCCTGCTGCAGCACCTGCAGTCCAATCCGGAATCAGCTGAAAAAATATTGGCAGATGATAAGTCAATCGCTAAAAGTTTAGACGCAATGCGGAAGGCAGCTGAAAAGAAAAAAGTCGGAAGCTGTGCGGTCCTCACGGATCAGGAAGGGTTCGAAATAGTCTTAAAATACTTCGGCATTGAACATGCAAAAATAGCGCCATCTGTTGAGCTAACTCCACCGGCACAAAAGGCGGAGGGCCCTAGCATCGTGGATTTTGATATCCGGTTGGAAGATCTTCTGTAAAGGCTGGTGATTAAATATGTACGAGGAATACATGGAACATTTTATCCCGGATATAAGCAAAGAAATAGAGCAGTATGCAACAGAAACGGTATTCAAATTGAGTCGATATATATTCACCTGGCGCGAAGGCAAGCAGCAATACGGATACTGCACCAACTGCCACAATGAATTCAAAACCAAGCTTATCCATAATGATAAATTTGAATGCCCATTTTGCAAAAGTTTATGTACAGTCAAGTCCAGCGGCCGGGGAAGAAAACACTTGGTGGACGATGCCTATTTTTTATACTACGAAAAATCAGCTAAAAATCCGCAAGCAATAGTAGCCAGAGGGATTTTGGCAGTACGAGATTATAGCGGAGATTACAGGCGGGTGAAAACCCAGTATTTAGAAACAGCACGTTATATATTTGAAATGGGTAATAGCATCATGTTTACCAGGTATGGATATTATTCTGCGGAAAAAACAATGAAAACATGGGAAGACTGGCAAAAGCGTGCCGGAATATTCTCCATGTTTAATCAGACTTATGTCCAAAGAATAAGATTTCATCGTACTTCTTATGAAAGCATTAAGACAGCTATAAAAGGAACTCCATTTCAGTACAGCACCATCGAAGAGTATTTTAATTTTCCTACGGAATTATTTTTCAATCTATATTCAAAGTATCCCTGCATTGAATACCTTACTAAGCTCGGTTTTCAGGGACTTATCCGGGACAAACTTAACGGGTATGCCACATATGGAGCAATTAACTGGCGGGGAAACACTTTACTTAAGGTCCTTAAGCTAACTAAAAAAGACCTGAAAGAAATTAAGAAGGCAAATATTGACCTTGACCCCTTGACTCTATGTTTATATCAGATATCACAAAAAGACGGTTCCAACCTGAATTTTGATGAGATCACTGAGATAGCAAAGAAACTGTATTTCACTAAAAATTTTAGAATGATTCTCAAACATACTTCTCTTAGGCAGGCTGATAAATATATAAACCAACAGCTTAAACTCAGTAAACAGCAACGAGAGAAGGAGAAAGCCCAAAAGAATGGCCATTATCGACATGTTTTTTACAATCAAAGTGATGTTGCTAGATACTGGCTGGATTATTATGCCGACTGTCAAAAGCTGCAGATGGATATTACCAAGAAAAATGTACTTTTTCCCCGGGATTTATATAAAGCTCACCAAAATACAATCAAGCAGGTAAAAATTCATGGTAATAAACTGCTGGATGAAAAAGTAAAGGCCAGGAGTGGGCACATAAACACAAAGTATGGATTTACAAAGTATGGATTAATAATCCGGGCAGCTGCCAACACCAAGGAATTAATTAACGAAGGACGATCACTGAACCACTGCGTAGGGACCTATGCTGATAGATATGCTGCCGGTAAAACCACGATCATGTTCATTCGCAAGAAGGAAAATCCGGATAAGCCTTATTATACCGTGGAAATAGTGAAGGATACAGTAATACAGGTGCGAGGGTTAAATAACTGCCAGCCAGATAAAAAAGTAACTAAATTTATTGAAGACTTCAAGAACGCGAAGTTAAGGACTGATACTCAAAAGGTTGCAGTAAGAATTAGGGTACCGGCCTAACCGTGGGAAGGGGAGATTAAATTTATGAGTACCGCCGTTGCGATAAGTCGGACTCCGGATATGATTGCCACGGAGATAAACAGCATTAAAAGTCAAACGCGGATAATGGTGCTTTGCAACAGTATAGAAATCGGCCGCCGGCTGGTGGAAGCCAAAGAAATGCTGCCCCATGGCGAATGGGGAAAATGGCTTGAAACCTCAGTCGATTATTCCCAATCGACCGCCAACAATTTAATGAGGATTTTTGAGGAGTATGGAGCCACCCAATTGTCCTTGTTTGGCTCTGAAGCAAAATCCCAAGCGATTGGAAGTTTATCTTATACTCAGGCCGTTGCACTCTTGGGAGTTCCGGCCGATGAGCGCGAAAAGTTTATAGAGGAGCATGACATAGACAATATGTCCACCCGGGAGCTCCAACAAGCCATTAAAGAGCGCGATCAGGCCATCAAAGCCAAAGAAGAATCTGACAAAAAGTTACAGGATGCCAATCGTGCAGCTGAGGAACTTAAAAAGGCACAGCAACAAGCTAAGCAGGAGATTGATAAATTGCAGACATCTCTTGCCGAGGCCAAAACGGCCGGCAATGAGGATAAAATAGAAAAACTGAAGGCTGAACTTGAAGAGGCCGACGCCCAGTTGCTTCATGCAAACGAAGAGATAGATGATCTGAATAAACAGTTAATTAGCAAGCCTGTTGATGTTCAGGCAGCGGCAGTTGTTGACAAGCTTCCGGAAGAGATAGAAAACGAACTAGCCGAACTCCGGCAGCTGAAACAGAATCGGCAGATTGAAAAGTATTCCGATTGTTTCAAAGTGTTGGTTGCCGATTTCAGGCAGCTCCTAACATCTCTGGCCGAAATCGAGCAGGCGGATCCTGGGACCGGAGAAAAATACAAGCATGCCACACTTGAGCTGATTAGTCAGATGTCAGCCAGGCTTTAGGGGGTGAATGCCATGAAGGTTATGATACTAACTCATACAGGTTGGCAAGATGCGGAACAGCCCGATCTTTTTCGGGGGGGGGGGAAGGAGGCAATTCAATGGAAGGTATAGAGCGCTGTTGCGGTACCTGCAGGTTTTGGATTCCCGAGAGCACACTGGAAGAAATATTAATCACTAAAAGAACAATAAGGCCTCATTGCAGACTTGATGGTAAAACCAGATGGCCAAAAGAAATGCTGGGCTGCCTGGGGTGGAAAGCAGCGGAACAAAAAGAACTAAAGCAGCGCGGTTATGAGGTTGCATAGTAGCGGCGGCACTTATTGATAGTAGGGGGTAACTCATGAGGTTACATAATCGACAGATAAAAGCAACTTTTTGGACGGATCCTGATATACTTCAGTGGCCGCGTGAAAAACGGTGGTTTTATCTTGGCCTTGTCCAGTTGGCTGATGATAGCGGGTGCATAGAAGATTCAGTATTTGCTTTTAAAATAAGTCTATTTCCATCACCTGTTGATAATGATGTCACTCTCGACATTATCAGCCAATGGAGAAATGAGTTGGTTAGCGAAAAAAAGTTAGAGCCTTATCAAGTAGCAGATAAAGATTATCTATTTATATCCAATTTTCATAAACATCAAACGTTAGATAAACCAACACCTCCTTCTAAAGCCAGTATACCACTACCGCCATGGATTGAGTGGGTTCAGGGGGACAGTAGACGCAAAAGCCACTATGTTGTCCGGGACAAGTCCGGGACGTGTCCGGGTATAACCGGAACTATAACCGGAACTATAACCGGAACCCAAACTGGAACCAATAATTCTTGCGTGCCTGACAGCACAAGTGAATGTTCGGGAACCCCGGCTGAGAACTTGTTTCCTGGAGATGAGGGAGCGCAGTCTGAAGCAGATGCAGAGACTGGCAAAGGTACCGAATATCCCGAAGAATTTGAGATATTTTGGAAAGCTTACCCCCGGCACAAAGAAAAACAAGCGGCGTTTAAGTGCTGGCTAACCCGTAAAAAAGAAGGACACCTGCCCCGGGATATGTTGATAGCAGCTGAAAGATATGCTGCCGAATGTAACCAGTTAAGTACAGCTGAGAAATTTATTAAACAGGCTAAAACTTTTTTAGGTCCTAATAAACCGTTTTTAGATTACCTCGATGACGAATTACTCCAGCAGGAAAGGGGGAAGGGCAATGAACGCCAGGCGTCAACAGGAAACATGGGATCAATACGGCGAGAGAGTGCGGCAGATGAGCGTATTGCACTTAGAACGGCTCAATGCCAGTCCGTTACAAGAGATAGCGGTACATAATCCAAATGATTGTCCATTTAAATCAGAACCCCGGTTATATGTTATTTATTCCGAGGCCAATCCACCTGACAAATGCACGAAATGCAGAGAGAATGGCGGCCAGTTCACAGAGATATTAGGGGAACCGGAATTACATAGAATCCAGTACGATACCCGGCAATGTCTGAAAGAAAAGGCATACCGTGAAGCAATTAAACAAAGCGGTTTAATCGGGAACGAAGTCAATCATAAATTTAATACAGCTATTTTAGACAAGCATAATGGGCAGTTATATAAGTTTCTGCAAACCTGGGATACCCGGAAACCGGCCGGTATTTATATCTATGGTGATCGGACTAAACAGAATCCCGGCGGAAATGGAACTGGTAAAAGCTATGTGCTGCATTGTTTGGTAAACCGTTTTGCGAGCGCCGGCCGGAATCCAATATATGCACAAACCGTTGAACTGCTGCAGGAAATCAGAGCAACATACCAGGATGGAGCCAAGCGATCAGAAGACCAAGTATTATATAAATACAAAAACGCTGATATCTTGCTTTTAGATGATTTTGGTAAAGAACGATTAAGAGATCCGGAATGGGCTGGAGAGAAGTTTTATTTCATAATCGATTACCGGATCCGCGCCGGCCTACCGCTGGTGATAGCATCAAACTTTACCCTGCCGGAAATAGAAATACGGTTCGGAGCAAATCACGGCCCGGCCATCTACAGCCGGTTAATAAAGCACTGCCAGCTGTGGAAGCTGGGAGGGCCCGACCGAAGGATAGAGGTGGTTTAAATGCCGGTAATGATACCACCTAAACAAAGTGGAATTGCGGGATGCAGGCTGAAAGGGATATCGCTAAACTGGGATGATATAAAAGAACGCGGATGCACTGACCCTTTAAAGCAGCGGCGTGTCGTTTGCAAGCATTTTGATTATTATGGCGGTACCCGGGCCAGAAAGTGTTATCCTCCAAATTGCTGCATAAAAGACGCCGGCAAGTGTAAGGACATGGATTTGATAGAGACTGGATAGTGCGCAGTATGTTAAAACTGTGAAGGAAAGGAGAGCTATCAATGAAAGCAATAATTTGTAACCGTTGTAAGAAAGTCATAAATGAGGACGATATAGAGGCCATTGAGGTTTTACCTCCCCAGCAGCGACGGTTATATCCATATGGGAAAGAAGAATTTAGACCATCTCAGGTAAATGAAGTGGACGAAAACCAGAATTTGCATTACTGCGGTGAGTGCAAAGAAGCGTTTTATGACATTTTAGGATAATTACGCAGTCTGTTATAGATGCGAAGCAGAGGAGGTAAGTTAAGGTGAATAGATATAAAAACAAACATTATGGGAACTGTGATTATTGCGCAAATAATGGGAGTTCTTGTTGTGATGAATGTGAACATTACGAACATGATTATTATGACTTCTGGGAAGAAGATACCCCGGAAGAAATAGCCAAGCGAGAAAAGGCTGAAATTGAAAAAGCCAATAAGGAAGCCACCCATGAGTACATTGAATTGGATATATCTGATGAGTTTAAACAAGCCTTTGATAATGCAAAAAAATGTGCTGCTGTACAACACGAATTTAGGCCAGTTTTAATGGGAGTGTTAATGACCCAAGATGGATATATGGTAGCTTCAAATACATTTCTGTTATGCAAAATCAAGTACGATTGCATCCCGGAATGTCTAAAGGGCCGTGTAGTAATCACACTGCAAGACGGGCAAGCGGGAATAAATCATGGAAGTTTCCCAGATTATGAACCAATTTTAGATGTAGCAAGGCTCAAAACCACGCCACTATCTCAAGTTACAAGGACGTTTAAAAGCAAAGACTCAGATCAAAGCTATGGTTTTAATCAATCGCTTCTACAGTTAGATGATTCGATCGTTGCATTAGACGATGCTAAGTTGCAATTAGCATTAAGCATACTTCAAGGCGACATTAGACTTTATTACAAACCCGGGGAAATACTGTACCCACTGGTATTTGAAGGTTCGAATGGAGTTGTGGTAATCGTCCCTTTGAGAGATGGGCAGATACACCAGTAGTTACGCAATTCAATAATTAAACGGCCCAGGGGGAATGAGAGATGATGGATGCATGAAACCCGAAGATATCAAAGATTTGACTGGCTGTAATGTTGATACAAGTTATGGCACTGGCGGGGAAGTTGTATATGTCAGCGATTATTATGATGGCATTAATAAAGACCGTTTTACAATCAATTATATTGATCCACGTGATGGTCACCGCTGCATCATAAACGGAATTAGATGGGAACCGGAAAAGGAAGCTTTTATGCGATACAACACTGATTATATTTATTTCTCAGGAACGCCAAAACCAAGACAATTAACTCTATTTTAAGATTGTGACAACTTCGACTATCAAACAGGATGCAAAGGGCATCCTGCTGCGGAGAAGGAGGATAGATAAAATAATGGAATCATGCTGGCTTATTAATTTCGAATTTACCCAAGGGAGTGAAAAATAAATGGGTTTTTTGATGCGAGATTGCGATGAGTGTGATGAAGTAATAAACCTTCGGCGCCAAGTGAAATCTTTGGAAAAGCTGCAGCAAAAAAATGCCGCCAACTTAGAAGTAGGCACCATAACTTTCAATGCCCTATTTCTTCTCTGCGAGAATTTGGCCAGGAATAATCAGATAGTAGACGATAGGTGTCAGCAATGTATAAAAATTAAAGAGCATGTTAAGAAATATCCCAGCATACCAGAGTTTTTAGTATGCGCCAACTGCCAATTTGCTCGGTGGATGGACGCAGGAAAAGCAATGCACCAAGACCCAGAGGTTCAAGCATGGTCAGAAGCCGATACTCCGGAAAAGGCCATGGCGTTGATTTTTGGAAAGCCCTATGAAGATAACAAACATTGAGATTGCTAATTATTAGTCGGATCCAGGAGCAGAAAACGACAGTTAATAAATTTAGGAGGGGAGGAGACCAGGTGAGTAGAATTTATAGACAAACCGGTCAGGTCAATGAAATAAAGGAACCGACAAAACCTTATAAAAAACCCGGGTGGTATAAAAAAACAGAGCGGTTGCTGAAATACTATAAGAATTTACCCATGGAGATCGACAATCTTAAACTGCAGCTCCGCATGGACCAACTGGTCGGCCAGAGCATAACACAACAGTTTAAGCCAGTGGTAATACAGCATAATTCAGTTTCCTCCCCGTTGGAATCGGTAACAATTAAAGAAGAAAGCATGGAAGAGCGGATCGAGCGTAAAGAAATAATGTTCATAATGATTTCAAACGCAATTAAAACTTTTAACCCTGAAGAAAAAATGATTTACCAACTGCGGTATGAGTTAGAAAAGCGGGAAAAAGAGGTCTACACCAAACTGCAAATGTCCCGCAGCTCTTACTTCGAGCTACAAAAACGGGTAGTTTTAAAAACCGCAAAGTTGTTGGGAATTCCGGTACCTGAGGCAGAACAGCCTGAGGAATGGAAGGGAAAACTATTCGAAGGTATTCCATGGGCAACGCCTTAAAATTGTACTGGACTATTTTCGGACTAAAACCGGACTATTAACGGACTCTAAACCCCAAAAATCCTGTTATAATAGTATCATAGAAATGGAACACAATAAGGAAAGGGGTTCGCACGCTGCAGAGTGCGGGCCCCGGTGTAACGTAATTTAAAGCCTCGGGAAACCGGGGCTTTTCGCTATTCATAGCAGCTGGGCGGTGAGAGTATGAATTTCGTGCAGCCTATCAGAGATCCTAATATGGTAAAGGATATAGCTAATTACTTAAGGAACCGTAGCGAACGTAATTACATTATGTTTTTAATGGGAATCTACACAGGACTCAGAATCTCAGATATTTTGCAGAGACGGATCCTTGATGTTAAAGATAAGAAAAACATAATTATCAGGGAACAAAAAACACAGAAGAGACGGGAGATTGAGATTAACCCATTACTCAAAAAGGAACTTTCAAATTATTGTAAAGATAAGGATCCAGATGATTATCTTATCAAGAGCAGACAGAATTATAACCGACCCATCAGCAGATCAATGGCATATAAAATACTCCATGACGCAGCTGATAAATTTCATATAGAGAGTATAGGTACCCACACATTAAGAAAAACATTTGGGTACCATTTTTATAACCAAACTAAGGATGTAGTCACCTTGCAAAAAATATTTAATCATAGCCATCCAGCGATCACTTTACGTTACATTGGCATAGAGCAAGAATCCATAAACGAAGCTATGAAACGCTTCAAAATATATTAAAAAATAAATGAGTTACCCATATTTATAAAATGTGTAAGTGATATATATTAAAACTTCACAAAGCTATATACTATGGGATTTATAACAGAATTGTCGAGTTCAACACAATAGCCCTTATAGATAACTGGGAGAAGGAAATAAAGGAGAAAAATAATGCCTCAAAAAGCTAAAAAACCATGTGCCCATCCGGGATGCCCACAGTTGGTAACCGATGGGCGCTTTTGTATTAACCATCAGAATGACGGTCAAAAACAAAGAAGGGAGCGTGACCAGTATTATGATGAAATCGTAAGAAATCAAAAGACAAAGTCATTCTATAAAAGTCGAGCCTGGCAGGCGGCCAGACGTAGAGCTTTGATTCGCGACCATTATTTATGTCAGGACTGTTTAAAAGAAGGCCGAATTACCCAGGCTGATACGGTGCATCACCGGGTGGAGATTAGCAAAGACTGGAGTAAGCGATTGGACATAGATAACTTGATTAGTCTCTGTGCTTCTTGCCATAATGCACACCATGGAGGGAGAATGACCATAATTTACCATTAATAGGGGTAGGGCGGGTCAGAAAATTTTCTGCCGCTCTGCTAAAGACCGGAGTCGGCCCACAACGCGCGCGTCCGCAGGTTTCAAATAGGGGCCTATGAAGGTCAAAAAATGTCAAAAAGGAGGTGGGCATATGGGTAAGCGTGGCCCGGCTGCTAAACCGGATGCTTTAAAAAGGTTACAGGGCAACCCAGGCAAGCGTCCTCTGAATAATGCTGAACCTAAGTTTCCTAAATTTACAACAGATGAACTGCCGGCGCCTCCCAGTTGGTTAAGCACACCGGCAAAGAAGGAATGGAAACGACTGGTTCCTGTACTGCACCAGTCAGGAGTATTAACTCAGGTAGACACCGGAGCCCTGGCAGCATATTGCCAAGCGTTTGGTGAATTCGTTGAGGCTACTAAAATTGTTAAGGCCAGAGGATTCACTTATATCAGTGACAAGGAAAATGTGATCCAGCGGCCGGAGGTAGGGATTGCTAACACGGCTATGAAATTGATGGTCAGTATCGCCCGGGAGTTTGGCATGACTCCTTCAGCGCGAAGCAATATTAAGATTGAAGAAGTAGAGGACAGCCCGAATCCTTTTGCGGTATTTATAGGTGGGAAGAAGGATGCCTAAATCAGATTTTAAAAAGATTGATCGAACCACCAAGTATGCTAAAGAGGTGCTAGCCGGCAACATAATTGTCGGTGAATTGGTGAAGAAAGCCTGCCAGCGCCATATAGATGACTTAAAAAACTCGAAGCGGAAAAGCTTCGAGTTTACTTTTGACCAGGAAGCTGCTGACCGTGCAATAGACTTTTTTGGTTTTCTGCAGCACTCCAAGGGTACCTGGGCCGGCCAGCCTATAAAACTAGAACTCTGGCAGTGTTTTGTGGTGGGAAGCATCTTTGGCTGGAAACATAAAAAGACCAAGCTTCGGAGATTTAGAACCTCTTATATCTCGGTGGCCCGCAAAAACGGTAAGTCTACTATGATGGCCGGTATTGGCTTATATGGTTTATTGGCCGATGGCGAGGCCGGTGCTGAGGTTTACTCTGCGGCCACCAAACGGGACCAGGCACGGATTATATTCGATGAAGCTAAACGCATGGTTAAAGCCAGTCCTGATATTGCCGGTTTTGTGGATGTATTTTCACGGAACCTGAGTGTAGCGCAAACTAATTCAAAATTCGAGGCCTTATCAGCTGATGTAAACAGCATGGATGGACTAAACATCAGCATGGGATTGATTGACGAACTCCATGCGCATAAGACCAGAGAAATGTGGGACGTATTGGAGACGGCCACCGGCGCCAGAACCCAACCATTACTGGCCGCCATAACCACGGCTGGTTTTGATCGGTTTGGGATTTGCTATGAACAGTATGACTATTGCCTTAATATACTCAATGGTACCGTTCAGGACGATACTTATTTCTGTTATATTGCCCAGATAGATAAGGAAGATGACTGGCGGAATCCTGACTGCTGGATTAAGTCCAATCCTAACCTGGGCGTTAGCGTGTTCGCTGATGATCTGGAACGCAAATGCGATAAGGCAAAGGAAATACCGGCCGCGCAGAACAATTTTATATGCAAACATCTGAATTGCTGGGTAAGCCAGACGGTCAGGTGGATGGATATGGACAAATGGTTTGCTTGTCCGGTAGAAGAGATGAATCTCTCAGGGAAGCCTTGCTATGTAGGGTTGGACTTGTCGGCCACCACCGACTTGACCAGTGTTTGTTTGGAGTTTCCGCTTGATGACGGCCGCTTCTATGTAATTTCTCATTCATTTATTCCAGAAGATGCAGTTTTAGAGAAAGAAAAGCGGGATAAAGTACCATATCGCACCTGGGAGCGGGAAAGTTATATTACTTTTACCCCGGGATCCGTTGTGGATTATGAATGGGTGAAGTCTTATATTATCGAAAAAACCGAAATATATGATATCCAGGAGATATGTTTTGACCCCTGGAACGCTACCCAGTTGGCGAATGACTTAAGTAATGAAGGCTTGGAATGTGTCCAGATCCGGCAGGGTTATGCAACTTTAAGCGAGCCTACCAAGGATATTATGACGCTTACCCTGCAGCAGAAGATAATTCATAACAATAATCCGGTTTTAGCCTGGGCCATTGGTAACAGTGTGGTTACCAGCGACCCGGCAGGTAACATCAAACTGGATAAATCAAAAACGACCTTCAGAATTGACCCGGCGGCCGCGCTGGTGACCAGCCATACAAGGGCGCGACTGGGTAATAAGAAAGTTGATGTGAGCGCATACGCTAACAAAGACTTCTTAGAAAAGCTCTGGGGTTAGGAGGTGTATGTATTGGCTCTTTGGGATAAATGGTTTAACCGGATACGAGCAGAAACAGTGGTGCCGATTCCCTTAAACGATCCCACTCTTTTGGAATGGCTGGGTATTGATGCCGGAGAGATCAGTTATAGGGGCAGAAATGCCCTTAAGGAAGCTACTATATTTGCCTGTATTCGCATCTTGGCTGACGCAGTGGGCAAGCTGCCGATAAAGATATACCAGGATAAAGAGGGCAAACAGAGCGCGTCTAGCCATTACCTTGCGCCGTTGCTTAAAAACAGGCCTAACCCATGGATGAGTAGCCGGGACTTTTTTAAGTGTTTGGAGGTACAGCGGAATACTTTCGGTAATGCCTATGCCTGGATCGATTTTGCAAGCACCGGGCGCAAGGCCGGCCAGGTGCAGGGAATCTATCCCCTGGATAGCAGCAGAATGAAAATATATGTTGATAATGCTGGGTTACTGCCGGGGCAAGGGTCTCTATGGTATGTCTATACCGGTCCGGACGGTAAAGAATATAAGCTGAGGCCCGATGAAGTGCTGCATTTCAAAGGGCTCACATTTGATGGAATTGTGGGCATGACCCCTTTGGAGCAACTAAAAAGCACAATTGAGAACGCCGGAGCTGCATCACAATACCTGAACAATAGCTTTAAGACCGGGCTGCAGACGAAAGGTATAATCCACTATGTGGGAGACCTGAGTCCAGAAGCTCAAAAAACATTCCGGGAAAAATTTGAAAGCATGGCCAGTGGCCTTAAAAATGCTAACCGGGTGAGCTTGTTACCCATCGGATACCAGTTCCAGCCGTTAAGCCTGACCATGGCTGATGCCCAGTTCATAGAGAATACTCAGCTGACCATCAAGCAGATAGCCGCGGCGTTCGGCGTTAAAAACCATCAGCTAAACGATCTGGATCGGGCTACTCATACCAACATCAGCGAGCAGCAGCGGGAGTTTTACATTGATACCCTCATGGATATCCTGACCGGGTACGAGCAGGAGATGACTTATAAGCTATTTACTCGGAAGGAGCTGGATGAGGGGTATTATATCAAATTCAATGTAAACGCTATCCTCCGGGCCGACCCCAAAACCCGTTACGAAGGATACCGGATTGCTATTCAATCCGGCTTCCTGACCGCAAACGAAGTTAGGGCCCTGGAAGAACTGGAGGCCAAAGAAGGCGGGGACCGGCTCTTAATAAACGGTAATATGATGCCGATTGAGATGGCCGGGGAGCAGTACAAGAAAAATAATGAACCAAAGAACCTAGGAGACCAGAAAGGCGGTGATGAAGATACCAAGATCAAAGAAGAAAAAATTCTGGAGCTTTAAGGCGCTGGACGAAAAGACCGGCGAATTAATGCTTTACGGTGAGATATCTGAATATTCCTGGTGGGGGGACGAAGTAACCCCGAAGCAATTTAAAGAGGATTTGGATGCGCTGGGAGATATAGATACGCTGAACGTGTATATAAATTCTCCTGGTGGCGATGTATTTGCCGGCCAGGCCATCTATTCCATGCTTAAACGGCATAAGGCTGCGGTTAATATTTACATTGATGGCTTGGCGGCCAGTATAGCTTCTTTAATCACCATGGCAGGCGACAAGGTAATAATGCCTCAAAACGCTATGATGATGGTGCATAATCCTTGGACCATAGCTGTTGGCAATGCCGCAGATTTCAGAAAAATAGCAGATGACATGGACAAGATCAGGGATAGCATGGTAACGACTTATGAGGCACGGTCCGCACTTACGAAAGAAGAAATTCTCGGTTTACTAAATGCTGAAACCTGGTTGTCTGCTGAAGACTGTCTGGAGTATGGCTTTGCTGACGAAATTGAGGGAATCAAGCAGGTGGCTGCCTGTATAGACAAAGACATCCTGGGCAGGTATAAAAACACCCCGAAGGATCTCCTGACTAATGAACCCAATCCGGATCCAGGATCAGACCCCGGGCCGGATCCTGATGAGGAGGTGAAGGCAAGAGAGTTGAAAAAAAGAACACTGGCGATTGAGTTGGAGCTGTAACGGCTCTATTTTTTATAAGGAGGAAAAAATGTCTAAAGAATTGCGTGAAATGCTCCAAGCTCTGGAGGAAAAAAAGGCGAAAGTGAGGGCCTTTTTGGGTGAAGATAAAGTTACTGAAGCTGAAAATTTGATGGTGGAAGTTCGTGCGCTGCAGAAAAAAGTAAATATGCAAATGGAACTGGAAGCGGCCGATGATCCGGAACCGAATAACGGGACCTTTGTGACTGGACGTACTGATGCTGAGTTGGAAGCTGAATACAATCGGGTATTCCTGCGTGGCCTACGCCGGCAGAGTATTAGCACTGATGATCGTGCAATAGTGAACGAGTACAGAGCGGCTATGCATGAAGGTGGAGTCACTGAAGATACCGATGGAGATGTTGCTCTGATTGTACCCCAGGATATTCAGACCCGAATCAACGAGGTTATGCGGACTCTGAATGACCTGTCTCAATACATCCGTGTTGAACCCGTGAATACCCTCTCCGGTTCCCGTGTGCTGGAGAAAGACGAGGACATGACTCCCTTCCAGGTTGTTGAGGAATACGGAATTATCGGAGAAATGGACAATCCCAAATTTATACCGGTTACTTATAAATTAGTTAAACGCGCGGGTATTTTGCCACTTACCAATGAACTGCTGCGGGACAGCGATCAAAACGTGCTGGCCTATGTATCCAGTTGGATTGCCAAGAAACATGTAGTAACCAAAAATTCTTTGATCATTGCTATTCTCAATGCAATGACTAAAAAAGACCTGGCCGATCTTAAAACGGTTAAGAAAGTAATAAATGTGGAACTGGATCCTGCTCTGGTAGCTGCCGGCGGTATTGTGTTGACAAATCAGGACGGTTATAACTGGCTGGATGAGCAAGTAGATGGAAGTGGCCGTTTCCTCCTGCAGGATGACATTACCCAGCCTGGCCGAAAACTATTTAAGGGCCTGCCGGTAGCGATAGCCGCCAATAGGTATCTGCCGAGTTCCGGTACTACTACTGTTAAGGCACCGATTATTATGGGCAACCTGAAAGAACTTATAGTGCTTTTCACCCAGGGACAATACGAATTAACAAGCACCCGGGAAGGCGGAGATGCTTTTAAGCGAGATACTACCGACCTACGGACTATTACGCGTGACGACTGCAAACAGTGGGATGCTGGAGCGGCTGTATTCGGGCAGTTAACTGTTACGACCGGCGCATAAAATGAGCGGGAATAACCCGCTCGCCCTTTAAGGGGTGATTAGATGATTATAACTATGGATGAGACAAAGCAATACCTGCGGGTAGACGGTAACGAGGATGACGTGCTTATTGCAACGCTTATTGATGCTGCTGAAACATATCTGACGAATGCTACCGGGAATACCTTTGATGATACCAACAGCCTTGCAAAATTATTTTGCTGGGTACTGGTAACTGATTGGTATGAAAACCGGGAGCATGTGGGCCGGGCCAGCGATAAAGTAAGGGTGATTGTGGAATCTATGCTGGCCCAGCTCAGCCATTGCTATCAACCGACCGATCCGGAGGTGATATCATGAACCCGGGCAAACTCAATCATCGTGTTATTCTGCAAGAATACATCGAAGCCGATGACCAGTACCGTACCCCAATTGACCAGGGCTGGCAGGATGTTGCTACAGTTTGGGCCTCAGTCGAGCCAATCCAAGGCCGGGAATACGTCCTGCTGCAGAATACTCAGTCAGAACTAACTACCCGGATCCGGATTCGATACCGAACAGGAATAAAATCAGCCATGCGAGTGTTGTACGGTACCCGGGTGTTTGATATTGAGTCCGTGTTTGACCCGGAGGAGCGGCACATCGAACTGCAGCTCATGTGCAAAGAGGTGAATGCTTGATGGCCGATTTTGAATTTGACACAACAGAACTGGATAAATGGGAAAAGCGGGTGCTGGCCATCATCGAAGATGAAGCACCGAAGGAATTCCGCAAAATAATTCGCCAGGCCGGAAACCTGCTCCGGAAGAAGGTGCGCCGGAACACTAAAAAAGAATCTGGAGAACTACGCAAGTCTTACAGAACTAAGATGAAGCGCGGCAATATGTATGAGGTTGATGTCTATACAAATAAATTTTATGCCAAGATGGTTGAAGAAGGTCATGCTAAGCCCGATGGGAAAGGATTTGTATCAGGCAAATGGTACTTCCGGCAGGCATGTGAGGAAACTGAAAAAGAACTGCCGGCAATATTAAAACAGTCAATCCGGCGAATCGGAAAGGAGATGGGGCTGGGTGTATGGTGATGCCTTGGATGCCCTTCGGGGCCTGCTCCGTTCTAATTTTCCAGCTGTAAACAGAATATATGTTTCAACTATGCCGAAAAGTTTTATCCGGCCCAGCTTCTTTATTAACCTTGCCAACTCGTATGAGGAACACATAAATAGGGATATGTACCAAGCGGATATGACCTGGCAGATTGTTTACTTCGCACCGATGGACAGTAAAGGCCAGGCTGATGTTTTTAATCAGCTGAGTGTATCCAGTACGCTTAAAAAAGCATTGATGGAGGCCATGGTTGTAACCGGGCCATCCGGAATTGTTTATCACATTATTGAAGCCGAAGGTGGCCCCAGGGATGCAGAGGTATATATTACGGTTGATTTACAGGCTGAGGCGACTAGGCCGAGGCCCGAATACGATCTCATAGCTGAGGTCATCCATGAACAGGAGGGATAAATGTGGGTTTGCCCAGTGTAAACATTATTTTTCAGAGCAAGGCAATTAAAGCTATTGAGCGCGGAGCTGTAGGGATACTAGCCCTAGTGCTGAAGGATGCGTCAGTGGAGGCATTAACCACTTACCGGTTGCTGGATGTGGCGGATATTCCCGGCACGCTGAATACGGCCAATCAAGATTATTTGGAGCAAGCCTTTATCGGGACGCCGAAGGAAATAAGAGTCGTAGCCATTCCAGACGATGCCGCAGATTACAACGCAGCGCTGAATTACCTGGAAACCATCAAGTTTAACATCATGGCCATACCGGGAATTGCGGAAGGTGATGTAACTAATATCGCAACATGGGCCAAGGGTATGCGGGATAACAAAGAAAAGAAAATCATGGTAGTGCTGCCCCAAAACACAGCGGACCATGAGGCGGTAATCAACTTCGCAACAGATGATATTGTGGTAGGGGAGAGTACATATACCGCCAGCCAGTACACTGCACGGGTGGCCGGATTGATAACCGGATTGCCGCTGACGGTGGCGCCTACATTCCGGGTGCTTACAGAAATAAACGATGTCCCAAAGATGATTAAGGCCGATGCTGACGCTGCCGTAGATGCAGGCAAGCTGATTCTTTACCACGATGGCGAAAAGGTAAAGATTGCCCGGGGCGTGACCAGTCTGACCACCACCACCGAAGCAAAGGGAGCGGACTGGAAGAAAATAAAGCTGGTGCGCATTTTGGATATGCTGTACCACGATGTTAAGGAAACCATTGAGGATGAATACGTCGGCAGTGTCCAGAACAGTTATGAAAATAAGTTGCTGCTTTGCGCGGCTATCAATGCATACTATGAAGTGTTAGAAACTGAGGGGGTGCTGGATCCAGGCAACAATAAATGCGAGATCAATATCCCGGCTCAGAAAACCTATTTGCGAAGTATCGGCGAAGATGTTGATAATATGACTGAGCAGGAAATCAAGGAGGCTAACACCCGGGATAAGGTGTTCCTGCTTTCTACCGTGCGGCCGTTGGACGCAATAGAAGACGTCAGTCTAATAGTAAATTTGTAGGAGGTGGATTAATTGGCGTCAAAGTTTAATACAGAGCGCATTATGAACGGGACCTTCGGAGAGGTCTGGTTTGATGGTGATCTGGTGAGCGAATGTTTCGGTCTGGAGGCCAGGGTCGAAATCGAGAAGGAAGAAATTGCTGTTTGCGGGAAGCTGGGAACCGATACAAAAATGATGGGCTACAAAGGAACGGGCAGCACAAAAATGCATAAAACCAACAGCCGCATGATGATAAAATTGTCCGACAAAATTAAACGTGGTGAAAACCCCAGGTTACAGATATTATCCGCTCTAAAGGATCCGGCTGCTTTTGGAGCTGAACGGGTACTTATTAAAGATACCTGCTTCGATGATTTGACCCTGGCCAACTGGGAAGCTAAAGCTAAGGGTGAAGTCGAGTGCCCGTTTACGTTTACTGATTGGGAGCTATTAGATACTATTGCTCCAAGAGAATAGGAGGTTTAAATAATGGGACAAACATTAGATATGTTGCTAGCTGCTGACCCAAGTAAGTTAAAAAATGTACCTACCGGCCAGGTGAAAATTAAGCGGTTGTCAAAAGAGCTTGGGCAACCCTTTTATATTAAGTTCAAGGCTGGTACGATTAACCAGATGAAGGAAATTGGGGAGAAGGCTAATGATAGTGAATCCGAGGAAATGAAGTGGACCATTTACGAGCTGACTTTTGACCCGGACTTTAAATCAAAGGAACTAAGAGATAAGTTCGGAGTGACCCGTCCTGTGGATATCGTTGATGTTCTTCTCTTGGGAGGTGAAATTATGACAGTTTACCAGGCAATTCTTAAACTGTCCGGATTCGATAAAGACGGTCTTAACATTGAAGAAGTAAAAAACTAATAGAATCGGACGGAGAGGCAAATATGATTTCACACTATGTAAAAAAAGGACGCCTACCGTCCGAAATCTATAACTTATCTGAAGGGGAAAAGGCTTTTCTTTTTGCTTGCATGATAAAGGAAATCGGGCAAAGAAAGAAGGAAAATGCTGCCATTAATCGAATATCCTTATAAAAAGGGGATGCAGGTTATGGCAAACATTAAATACTGTCCATTATGTGAAAGAAAGGTAGAACCAGTAAAAAAATGGTCATGGGGATGGTTTATTTTACTCTGGCTAACTATAGCCGGCCCATTAATTTATGTTTTATGGTATTTTATATTCGCTCGGAAAAAGTATTGCCCAATGTGTGGTACTAAGCGATTACAAAACGTTGACAAGGCGGCTGAGCAATCCATATTACAGAATAAATAGCACCCTGAGGGGTGTTTTTTTATGCCAAGAAGAGAGTGATAATTATGATTTTAGGGGCAACCATACGGCTGAAAGACCAATTTACCACTACCATGTCCAAGGTTACGAAGGAAACGCGGAAATTTAAAAAAGACAGTGAGACCGCAACAACAACCATATCAAAACTAACCTCTAAAATTAAGGTTCTCGGCAAAACTGCTGTAAGACCTGTGATAAAAATCAAAGACCAAGCTACAAGTAGCATTAAAAAAATAAAAGATAACTTGATGTCACTTAAAGGGTTAGCTGCGGTAGCTCTGACCGGACTTGGAATAGGTACTGTTGGTGGGGCTACTCTAGGGGTAGCTATGAAACGCGAACAGCAGATGGTATCAATGGAGCATTTTATCGGCATCCAAAACCAAGGGATGTCCGAAAAAGAAGTGAAAAAAGAAGCACAGCAGTACGTGGGGTGGCTTAACAAGTATGCGAACATTACTCCCTTTGAAACTGGCGAAATTATAGCTGGGGGAGCTAGAGCTGTCAATGTATCCGGTGGAAGTGTTGCAAAAGCCCGGGAAATTATGAAGATAGCTGGCGATATGGCAGCGCTGAATCCTGAAAAAACTTTTTCGGACGCAATGGAAGCTCTAGCAGACCTTAAAACCGGAGAAACTGAACGCATGAAAGAGTTTGGCTTCAAAATTACCCAGGATGATATTAAAAAAGCTGGCGGTGCCGAGAATGTCATGCTTGACCAAATTGCACCTTTCTTTAAAGGAGGCGCAGAAAAGCTAGGCAAAACTGGTACAGGGCTCTGGTCGAGCATAACTGGTCAAATATCGGAGAATTTTGCTGGCGTCGGGGAAGGAATACTTAGCGGACTAAAGCCACAGTTACAATGGATCGCAGACTTTTTCGAAAAACGTGGTCCAGCAATGAGTAAAAAAGCAGAGTGGATAGGTCAAAGCATAGGGAAAGGTATTGCTGCCATAAAACCTATTATACAAAACATCATGGATTTTATCCGTCCGGGAGTGAGTTGGATTAAAGAACAGATTCCTGCTCTTCAATCTATGTGGGAAACAGCTTGGCCTACCATATCATCCGTATTATCTACTGCTTGGTCTATAGCTCAACCAATTTTCGGTATCATAATAGATACCATTAAGATTGTATGGAGCCTTTTCCAAAAAGCTTGGCCAATAATATCCGGGGTGGTTGAAACAGCCTGGGCAATTATGAAACCTATATTTGACGCCTTAAGTAAAGGCCTTGCTGTTGTTGCAAAGGGGGTTAAGTGGGTAGCTGAGAAATTCGATGCTAAGCCAAGTGAAGTAAAAGTTGCATCTAAAAGCAAACCAAAAGGCCACGCGTCTGGCCTGAGCTATGTACCTTACGATAACTACCCTGCTCTGTTACATCGTGGCGAAGCAGTTCTCCCGCGGCGTGACGCTGATTACTACCGGACGGGGATAGGTGGAGTAACTATTGCAAAATTAGCTGATACAATAGTTGTCCGCGAAGATACCGATATTGATAAGATTGCCAATGCTCTGGCTGCAAAACTTCGGCAGTCGGCGGCTAACCGGGGGAAGGTGGCGATGGTGTAATGGAATTTTGGCTCAGCTTTAACAATTTTGCAGAGAAACTCCAGCTGCCGGTGCCACCAGCAGAATTCTCTCTGATAACCGGAAATCTAAACGAAACTGTTAACATAACTGACCTGGGCGACATCACCCAAATCGGGGGAGAGGCTCTGGCTGAAATTGAGTTGACCAGCTTCTTCCCGGCCAAGCCAGCACCTTATACGACCAGGAGCGTTCCGGATCCTTATACTACTATAGAACTAATAGAAAAATGGCGTAAGAGTAAGCGGCCGATCAGGCTCATAATAACTGAGACCCCGGTTAACCTGGCCTGCGCGATTGAATCCTTTACCTGGGGAGAACGCGGAGGCAATCGAGATGTTGATTATTCTCTCAAACTAAAGGAGTACAGGTTTATACAAGTAAAACAGGTTGGTCAGGCCCAACAAGCCGCGGCTACATCCAGTCAGCGACCGGATACGAAGGAGCAGCCCCAAAATTACAACGTAAAGCCTGGCGATAGTTTGTTTGTGATTGCAAAAAAAATTTACGGAGACGGTAATAAATGGCGCGAATTGTATGCGAAAAATAAGATCATTATAGGCGCAAACCCAAATCTCATTAAGCCCGGGCAGGTGTTGCAGACGTGAGCTATACCATAACAAATTTTACTCGAGATGGTGCCCAGTACGATATCAGCCAGGTAGTCAGTACCATAACCTGGGGAGGAGACGTCCGGGAAGCTGCCAGAAAGTTGGAACTGGAAATCGCATATAGCCGAGACTATTACGCACCTAAATATATTCCACCTCTTGGCTCCGTGATCATATTGAAAAATGACACGGAGCTTTTTCGCGGCGTTGTATGGGATGTCAACAAAAGTACCCAGGGATCCGCTCTCATTACTTGTTTCGACCATGCGATCTATCTGACCAATAATGTCAGCACATATAAATTTGTGAACATGACTCCGGAAGCAATCATAACCAAAATATGTAACGACTTCGGGATAAACATCGGCTCACTGGCTTCTACAGGCGTTAATTTAGCTAAGCTTATACTACGAGACCATACGCTATACGATATGGCCGTGGTAGTGCTCACGGAAGCTACAAAGCGAAATGGAAAAAAATATCACCTAATAATGAGGCAAGGTAAGCTCAATACCGAAGAAAAGGGCAAACAGGTGCTTAAGTGGATCATAACTGAGGGTCAAAATCTCATGGAAGCGTCCAAATCAGAGAGCCTTAGCGATATGCGAAACCAGGTTGTAATTGTTGGTGATAAAGATCAGATCCTTGCGGACTTGAAAAATGATAGTTTGATACAGCAGTATGGGATGCTGCAAGAGTACAAACGAGAAAGCAATATCAAGACAGGTGAAGCTCAGGTAATTGCTCAAAATCTACTGAAAGAACTGGCAAAGGTATCAGAGAACCTGGAGGTTACGGCTGTTGGAATTGATGATGTAGAAGCCGGAAAAAATGTAGAAATAAAAGAAACCCTGACCGGTATCACTGGTCAGTATTATGTTCTCCAGGACCAGCATGAGCTAAAAAACGGCAACCATACCATGCGCCTGGTACTCAGTCTGGAAACAATTGTCGCAACAAAGGAGGCCTCGAAAGACGATGAGCAGTGATATACTTGATGTTTTCAGAGGACAGATACCAGCGGTGCCAGGTATAGAGTTGGCCACAGTGGTACAGGCTGAGCCGCTGGTGATCAGGCTGGATAATGATAAGATGATGCTCAGCGCAAAGGACGGGGATCTCCTAATCTGTGAGCATGTTATAGATCACACCCGGCAATATAACACTACTTCTCAGGTAAGTGGTGCTATAACTCAGTGGCAAGATACATCACCACCTTTGCATACACATAGCCATGAGGTTACTAGCATCACTGCAATCAAGCAGACAGTAAACATCCATGGCAAGTTAAAGTCAGGGGATAGAGTTGCAGTGATGGCGCTATCTGGCGGCCAGCAATATCTAATCTGGGATAAGGTGGTGATCCTATCATGAGCATTTTCCCTGACATTACTATACCGGAGATTACCACTCAGTCCAGCACTGTTACATATGGCAGGGAGCTGGACTTTGATTTTACTACCGGGCAATTTGTTCTGATAGATGGAACTCCCCGGGTCTTGGAAGGTCCTGACGCACTCCGGATATGGATCACCAAGACTCTGCTGACGGCTCGGTACCGGTTTCCTATCTACTCTTTCAATTACGGTTGCGAGATAGAGGATGTAATAGGCTATGACATTCCCAGGGTGGTGCTGGAATCTGAGATACCCCGGGTTATTCGCGAGGCGCTTATTTATGATGAACGTATAAATGATATACGGGATTTTATCATTACCCGGGAGAGTAATTATTTGTTGGTAGAGTTTTCGGTTATAACCTTTGACGGGCAGACGTTAATCCAGGGGGTGACATATAGTGTTTGAGGCCCAGACTTATGGTGCGATTATGACTAGGCTCTTGGCGGCGGTACCTGGAGATCTGGACAAACGCGAGGGGTCATTTATTTGGGATGCCCTCTCGCCGACTGCTCTGGAATTGGCCCAGGCCTATGCAGAGATGGACTTAGTACTGCAGTATGGATTTGCTCAGACCACCTACGGGCAATACCTAGATTACCGGGCGGCTGAACACGGACTAACCCGGAAGGCAGCCGGCAAGGCCACCGGGGAGGTAACCATTACCGGCACCAGCGGAGCAATTATCCCCGCAGGCGCATTAGTTGCCACCGGTGCCGGGTTGCAGTTCGCAACAACTGCCGAGGTAAAGATCGGGGAAGCGGGGACGGTATTGGCGGATATAGAGGCGGTGAAGGCGGGGGCAGCCGGCAATGTGCTGGCCGGAGCGATAACAGCTCTGCCGGTATCAATCGCCGGGGTGACAGCCGTTAGCAACACCGAGGCTACTATTGGCGGGACTGACCAAGAAACCGATACCGCTCTGCTAGAACGGATTCTATACAAGGTCCAATCCCCGGCCACATCCGGTAATACTGCGCACTACCGGCAATGGGCGCTAGAAGTACCGGGAGTAGGAGATGCAAAAGTATACCCAATCTGGGACGGCCCGGGAACGGTTAAAGTGGTCATCCTGGACACAGACAAGCAGCCGCCTGACGCGGCTATCGTGACTGCCGTAACCGATTATATCGAAACGGTTCGGCCGGTTGGGGCAACAGTTACCGTGGTAGCGGCGTCAGGGGTAGCAATTAATATCAGCGCTCAGCTTACCCTGGCCAGCTATACCACGCTGGTTGAAGTAGAGCAGTTGGTGATTGAAGGCGTAACTGCCTATCTAGATAGTATCGCCTTTAAGGATCCGTTGGTGCGCTATACACGTATTGCGGCGGTACTGCTGGATATCCCGCCAATTATCGACTATGCCGATTTGACCGTAAACGGAGGCATAAGCAATATTGAGATGGCATCCGGGCAGATAGCGGTGTTGGGGACGGTGACGCTAAGTGAGTAGAACTGAGGTCATGCGGGGATACGTGCCCCGGTACCTGCTTACAGCACCGGAGTATGCCGCGATAATTGATAGCCAGGGCAGCGAGTTTGATTCGCTTCGGGATAATATCGTCAGTATCCTTGAGCAGTTTTTTATACACACGGCCACCTGGGGATTAGCTAGGTGGGAAGAATTTTTGGGCTTGGATAGTTATGCTGGTAAGCCAGATGACCAGCGCCGCAGCCGCATCATCTCAAAGTTACGCGGGGTAGGTACCGTTACGGTGGAGATGATCAAAAATGTAGCTGAGAGTTATGCCAATGGAACTGTAGAGGTAGAGGAACTGCCGACTGAGTATAGCATGGTGATTACATTTGTGGACCAGCATGGCATACCGCCGAACTACACTGACTTGCAAGCCGCCATAGCCGAGATTATACCCGCCCACCTGGCCGTGAGTTATCTGTTGCGCTATTTGCTTTGGTCCGAGTTGGATGCGAAAAATCTAACTTGGGATGAACTGGACGTGAAAAGCCTGGCCTGGAACGAATTTGAACTGGGAGGTTGGATAGATGCCTGATATAACCCCTAATCTGGGCTTGAAAAAGCCACTTGGTACTGAAACCGTATCCAGAGCTACCTATAACGAAAACCTAGAAATCATGGACGCCAATGCCGTCAAAAAAGGTAACGGCATTGCGGAGCTGACCGGTGGCACCCTAGCCGATCGACCGGCTGCCGGAGTGGCCGGCCGGTATTATTTTGCCCAGGACACCGGTGAAATTTATCTCGATACCGGTACAGCCTGGGTGCTGGCCGCCGCCGGCCGAGAGGATATCACTGCTCTGCAGGAAGGGCTTGATGCGCATCAGGCTGATGAAACGCAACACGTACCATATGCAGTAGCAAGTGGTAGTGCCAATACCTATGCTGTAACTCTCAGCCCCACACCAACGTCTTTGGTTGCAGGTATGGCACTTGCGGTAAAGATTAATGTAGACAGTACCGGTGCATCTACTATCAACATAAACGGATTGGGTGCAAAAGGAATAAAAAAGGCCAATGGTACCGATGTTACAAACCTAAAAGCTAATGGTATCTACACATTGAGGTACGATGGTACAAATTTTACACTACAGGGTAGCGACGCTGCCGGAAATGCTACGCCTGCTGACATACTTTCCGGCAAAACAGCGACAACGGATGCGGGAGAAATTACGGGTACTATTCCAAGCAAATCTGCTCAAACCTATACACCTACTACTACAAATCAAGTTATATCGGCAGGGCAATATTTAAGTGGTGCTCAAACTGTTAGAGGTGACGCAAACTTGCTGGCGGCAAATATCCTGTCTGGGAAGAGTATTTTTGGGGTAGCCGGTAATGCGGTCGATGGTTCGGGGATGAAAAAGTTTGCAAGTGGGACTATTTCGCGAGGCAGTACTACCTATAGTATTCAGGGATATCATAACACCTCTTCAAGTACTTATGATAAATATGTTGTTACTGTTTCAGGACTAACATTTACTCCTTCAACAATTCTAGTAGTTGACCGAACATCATCATATACAAAACCTGTAATTTATCAAGCTGCTGGAGTAATTAAGACAGCTAACAATAATTTACATTATATTTGTGATGAATATTATTCTTATGTAATTGCTGATGCACCTATGTATGTTAATAGTACTGGTTTTTGTTTACCAGTTGGTTATACAAATACATATTATTGGTATGCTTTTGAATAGGAGGTAATGAAATGCAAATAGGACGAAAAATATATTATAAGAAAACGAATGGCGTTGTGATTTGGGATAAAGGCCAAATGGAAGGCGATGTGGTAGAAACCACGCTGGAGCAGGATATGGAAGTAATGCCAGTATTGACATTAATTGCACCGGAACATTTAGGGGTTAAACAACTCACCTTCGGAGAATTAAGCGATAGCTTCGCAATTTGTAGAGGATATCGAATAAATCCCGATACAGAAGAAGTGGAGTTTGTTACGCAGTAGACTAATTATGCGCAGCAAGGATTTGTTCTTTTAGTACTTATATTATAAGTAGGTTTTAGACAAAAGCCGCTCAATAAATTACCAAGCGATTGGGATTTTAGAGCGGCTATCTTATTGGGATGGGAGGAGATGATATTGGCGGATCAAGAAGTAGCCCGGTTGCAGGAGCAGATCAAAACACTATTCAATGATGTTACTGAGCTCAAAAATGATATGAAGGAAATTAAGGATCAATTAACCAATCGCCTACCAAACTGGGCTACAGTCTTAATAGCTATTTTAACTGCTTCTGTAGGTTGGTTTGCAGGGCGATAGAAAGGTAAGGTGATTTTATGAAAATCGGAATAGACCCAGGACACGGCGGTGCTGACCCGGGAGCGATAGGCCCCACTAGGTTGTATGAAAAAGATGTGACGCTGGCCATCTCGAGGGAACTGGACAGACTATTGCAGGCTGCTGGCATAGAAACCTTTATGACCCGGTCAGACGATCGCACCATGGAGCTCATAACCCGGTCATCGCTTATAAATAACATGAAATGCGATTTGGCCATATCAGTGCACTGTAATTCGGCCGGCAGCCAGCAGGCAAATTACATATCAACATTTATCCAGGCTCAGGGCGGTGAGGCCGAGAAATTGGCTGGAAAGGTGCAAAATAAGTTAGTGCAGGCCACAACCTGGCCGGATGGTGGTATCCGGGTAAAAAATCTGCACATGACCAGAGAGACCAAAATGCCTGCTATTTTGTGTGAGTGCGGTTTTATAAGCAACCCAGATCAGGAAAAACAGCTCCGGCAGTCTGAGACGCATATGAAAATAGCTCAGGCAATTGCGGATGGAGTTTTAGATTACTTTGGAATCAAAAAGGAGGTAAAAACGGTGGACAATACTGTATCGGAATGGGCAAATACGGCCTGGGAATGGGCGGTATCGAAGGGGCTAATCGCCGACAATAATCCCAAACAGACAATTACCAAGGAGCAAGTTGTATTGATTCTTTATAAAGCGTTTGGAGGGAAATAAAAATGGATGAAAAGCAAAAAGATAATAAAGAAAAGCTCTACAGCCGGCTATGCAAGCCGGCTTTTTACGTGGCTCTTTTAGGAGCCGCTAAATTGGTCACAGATGCCTTTGGGTTACAACTGGTATCAGATGACCAGGTCAATAGTATTGCCAACGGTCTGGCAGCTCTGGTCACGGTCGTAGGTGTAGCTATCGGGTACTGATCGAGAGGAGATGATCCGGATCTACGGGGGCCTAATCAGCCCCCAATACTCTCTGCCTTATTAACTCTGCGACACTGATTCCTTCTTGATCGGCAAGGCTCTGCATTTTTTGCCATTCTTCATCTGTAGCCTTAAAACTCCGGGGCCGGCGTTTTTCATCTTCAGACATGGCCGGTCGGCCAGGTCCAGGATGTTTAATTTTCTCTTTTCTTACCATAACTACTCCTCTGGATATGAATCTAAAATCCTATTATTATAATCACACAGCATATCACTAAAATCGTCAATCCTTTTAATAATTATATCAATATCATAACCGTCCAGCGTAGCAGATTCAAATAACTCTTTATATTCTGCAATTTCCCGCTGCAGTAGAGTAATTGCCCCTATAAGTTTATACATGCTATTCACATCCTCTCTAATATCTTCTTTAATATAAGTATATACCTTTATTAAATAAAAGGCAATACCTAAATTAATAAATCTTAAAATTGATTTTTTAGAAACGAATGTTCGGATTTATATTGTTACTGGTTTCGTGGTATGATACGATAGAAGCAGGTAAAAGAGTTGGGGTAGCTCCCCAACTTGGTGCTCCCGTAGGCACCACCTGCTTTGCATCTTTTCTACGGGGTCAAAAATACCATACGGGAGGTATCATATATGTCATATTCCACCCAGGTTGGGGAGCAACTGCTTACCCAACTTGAAACGTCCATTTCTGATTTATGTTTCGACATTCCTTTTATAAAGCTACATATGACTTTAACAGGGATATTGTCTTTGTATGACATCCAGTTAGCTAGACTGCCAGGAGCGCATCCTGATATTAGGGATAAGGCAGACCAGTTCCTATCAGCAAAAAGATTAGAGGGCTTATCAGAGCTAACTATGAAGGATTACGCTCTGGAGCTCCGTATATTCTCTCAGTACGTTTCCACGCCAATTAACCAAATAGCTACCACAGACATCAGGGATTACCTAAGCCATTTCGAAAATCTTAAAATGTCCTCGGTCTCGAAGAAACTTTCCGTCCTGAAGTCCTTTTTCGCTTGGTTGGCCGATGAAGAGATTATAGCAAAAGATCCAGTTCGTAGAATTAAACCGCCCAAAAAGGAGCAACGATTGCCCAAAGCCCTAACTATTGAGGAGTTAGAAATGATACGGGAGTCCTGCATAACTCCCCGAGAAAGAGCTCTAGTCGAAGTATTCTACGCTACGGGAGGTAGGTTATCAGAAATCGAAGCACTGAACAAATCCGATATAAACTACCAGGCCATGAGCGCACGCGTAATCGGCAAAGGAAATAAAGAGCGCGAAGTGTATCTGAGCTACAAGGCCTTATATCATCTCAAAAAGTATGTGCTGCAACGCCTAGACGATGAACCGGCTCTATTTATCACCGAGCGGCGGCCATACAGGCGAGTATCCAATAGAGCTATCCAACGGGCTATTAAAGTTATAGCCGCCAGAACGGGAATTCAAAAAAGTATTCATCCGCATACGTTCAGGCATACGTTCGCGACCTTGACACTCAACAACGGAGCTGATCTGTCCAGCGTTCAAGCACTCCTGGGCCATTCCGATCCAGCCACAACGCAGGTGTATGCCCAGGTGAGTGAAAGTAAAAAACGGGAGGCTTATAGAAAGCACTTGGTTCAATAGGAGAATTGATCTGGCGGATAGGTTACTAATGCTGATATAAAGGGAATAGGCAACTCTTTAGCAGCTTTTATTATATTTCTGCATACTACTGGGTACGCCCCGCCTCCACCAGATTATCTACCATCTATTGATAAAAAGAATTTTATCGGTGGGTGGTTTTTATATTGCCTGAAAAGCTGACAATAAAGCCGTTCCTGAGTTTTAGCGGAGCGGCTTTCTCGATTTCTGGCGGGTTATTTGGTGCTAACGAAATTTAATCCGTCCGTTTTCCGTTGAGGTTGATTGGAATAATCGTTAAAATTTTGCAGGGGTGTGCATTACCAACCGGTAATCGTTTAAAGTTAGGGATAATCGTTGAAATATATCCTAAATCACCACTAATTGTCTTTGTCAATTAAAAAGTTTACCACCGCGCTCATGAAAAAGTTGACCACCCAGGGTAAAAAAATAATGGTTAGGCGGGTCGTGACTGACGCTGCCTCTTCACGGTCTGTTTGAGCCGGAAACTCTCGCCGTTGGTAATCAGGATATGGGCGTTATGGGTAATCCGATCCAAAAGAGCCGCAGTCATCTTTTCATCACCAAAGATCTGATTCCACTCGGAGAATTCAAGGTTGGTGGTAATGATCATACTGCCTCTTTCATAACGGCTAGAAAAGAATTGAAACAGAAGTTCTGCTGAACGGCGGTTAAACGGGATATAGCCAAGCTCATCAACGATGACTAAATCGTAGCGCAGCCATTGTTTCTGGTATTTTAGTAGCCTTTTCTCACTCTCCATTTCAGTCAACTCATTCACCAATCCGGCGGCTGTGTAAAATCCAACCTTGTAGCGCAACTGGCAGGCACAGATGCCCAGGGCTATTGCCAAGTGGGTTTTGCCGGTACCGGAGTTGCCAGCCAGGATAACATTCTCCTTGTCCTTTATGAATTGGCCCCGGGAAAGGGTTAGTACTTTGGGTTGGTTAAGGCTTGGTATTTGCTCGAAATCAAAGCTGTCCAGAGTCTTTTTCAAGGGAAACCTAGCCTGGTTGATTAACCTTCTTACCTGGTTTTCTTCTCGTTTATTCACCTCGCGTTCCAGAAGATTAAGAAGGTATTCTTCATAGCTTAAGCACTCGCTTTCCGCTTGCCGAGCCAGTTCTTGATAGTTCTGGCCAACAGTAGGTAGTTTTAAAGTCTTAATATATTCCTTGAGCCTTGCCTCAATGTCTACTATGCTGCACCTCCCTTTAAAAGTTGGTCAAAGCAACTGAGATTGGGCGGTTTGACGCTAAATTCAGATATGTCCTTTACCTGTTCCCAGCTCATGCTACAGGGCGAGTATTCTGCCGCAGCAAAGCTGTCGAACAGGGCTTTAATGCCATCATAGTGATAAACGGAACAGTCCATGGCCATTTGCAGAATTTCATCAATCACCTCCGGCCCATGTTTAACTCTAAGTTTTAGTATTTTTACAAACTCAAGGTTGGCTTTATCGTTCTTTTGTCTGAGTATAGCCAGGTACTGGTGGTATATCTCCGGCAAGCCCGCCTCTTTGAAAGCCTTGGCGTGGTTTAGGGCGTATGGCTTGCGCTCCAGTACATCAAGATAGTGACTTAGGTCGAGTATATCCTGGCCTCGCTCGTAACAACGAGGATGAACTGCTATCAACTGGTCTTCGTAGAAGATGTGGACTTCATTTACATAGCTTTTGATATGTATCCGGCACCGGGCATAACGACTGGGTACTGAATAACGGTTGTTATCAAAACGCACCGTGCTTTCCTTGGAGCTTTTGGCAGGCACCACTACACAACAGTCAAAGGGGTACCGGGGCAGGGGCAGCAACAATTGTTTCTCCTCTTGAAACACCTCCGCAATAGTCTTTTTAGTATGAGGTACTATCCTGGTCTGGCGTAACTTTGAAAGCTTCATCAGTATCAACTGGTTTAGCTCTTCAAGGGAAGCTACCTCGGGGATAGGAACCAGGATGTTTCGTCTAAGATAGCCTACCTCGTTTTCGACCTGGCCTTTTTCATTTCCCCGCCTCACATTACAGAACTCAGCCTCGAAAAGGTAATGGGCTTTGAAGGCCATAAAGGCATCCTGTTCTTTACGATCCTTTCCCTGTAATACTCGGGCTACCGCAGTTTTCAGATTGTCGTATACGATAGTTTTAGGGATTCCCCTGAAGTATTCGAAAGCCTGCTTGTGACCTTCAAAAAATGCCTCCTGACGGGCTGAGGGAAAGGCTACCATGAACGGGTCGCGGCTACCCGATAGTTTCATCACGAAAAGATAGACCTTCTGGCTTTTACTCTGCAAAATGACCTCGGCTTCACCCCAGTCTACCTGAGCGTGGCTGCCAAGTTCAAATTGCAAAGGAATGAAGACTTCTTGTTTATCGTTCCCTAATTGCTTTTTAATTTCCCTGACACAGTGCCTGACAGTTGATTGGCTGCCGGTAAAACTATGTTCTTCACACAGTCGTTCATATATCCTAGCGGCAGTGTGCCGCTGCTTTTTCGGCCGGTTCTCATCTTCTTGCAGCCAGCTAGTGATGATGTCCAGGTATGGCCCCATGACCGGCTTTTCTTTGATCTTTGTCAGTGTGTATTTGGGTATGGTGGGCACTTCCTCAGCAATCACTTTGCGTATGTACTGCCGGGAATGCCCGGTCTCCTTGGATATCCAACGTATGGATGCTCCTTCAACAAAATGCATTTTCCTGATATACTCTTTGGTAGCCATCCCAATCATTCCTTTTCCTCCTGCAGCTTTGGTGTTTGCACAACTCATAGCTTACAGGAAAGGTTGGTTGGGGTGGTCAACTTTTTCGTTATCGTTTTTAACTTATGTGGTCAACTTTTACGTTATCAAAGACACTAATCAGCTTCCACCAGCTTAACACCATCTACCAAAGCTAAACAGCAGATTTTTCCGTTTGTGAACCGCTGACCTCTTGCATTAAACCGTTCAGCACTTGCTGAAAGATATGCTTGTTTTCTAGCTCTTGTCAAGCCAACATAAAACACGCAAAGATCGTCCAATATTGGGTTCTTCATTTGTTCAGGTAACGTTTTCGGCAGTTTGCAAAATGCACTGCTTGATGTATTTCTTAAGCTTGGACAATCTCTGCACAAGAAAGTAAAAACCCACTGTTCAACATCAGAAAGAATAACATAATCCCATTCAAGCCCTTTCGCTCCATGGACAGTCGAGAGTATCACCCGAGAATCTACATACTCCATTGCCTGTTTTAGTTGTCTGTTCTCAAAGATATCCAATAACAATGTGTATTTGTCCTCAGACAACAAATCAGAATAATCAACCGATACTTTCTCTACTAGAGCGTCAAGCAAATAAAGCAGGGAATCAATAGTCTTCATGTTTGATTGTGAATAAGCAGTCTTAATGCTTTCAGCAAACGCGATTAGAGCTTTCTTATTTATGTTCTTAGATTTGCCAAATCTCTTGATGAACATTTCCTGGCATTTGTTGTGGAATTCTACATAATCCAAGTCTTCGTCAGTAAACATACCGTAGAAATACGGGATACTATTATTTGAAAGTTCCGCTTCGACAATTTCGGCGTTTTTTCCACGTCCGCGAAAGAGTATAGCTATTTTACTCGTATCGTCTTGTAGAAGGCTTTGTACTTTCGCAATAACCTTGCACGCCTCCTCTTTCTGAGTGCTCCCCCAAAATGCTGGTAGTCTTGCAGTATCAGAATCAGTAATCTTTGGGTCAAAGCAAGTCGCTGCGTTCGCCCTAATATTTGCGTCAAGCTTAAGCATCTCCGGATTGTTGCGGAAGCGGTAGTTCTTAACAAGTGCTATTTGGGTCATACCATATTTCGATGTTGCCGTAGACATTATATCAGGCAACGCCCCAATGAAACCGTAAATACGCTGCAAAGGATCTCCAAGAAAAACCAATTGGGTATGGACGGAGATCATTGACTCTAGTAAAGACCAAGCAATGCAGTTTGTATCTTGAAACTCGTCGACAACGAGTAGCGGGTAGTAGCTTTGATAGAACTTCCTTACCTCAGGGAAGCGTGCGAAAATATCCAGCACAAACAGAATGACAGCGTTATGTGTAATGTATTCCAAAGGCAGGAGTTTCCTGATAACGATGTCATTGTATTCGTGTATAGTCTGTGCATCAGGAGCACTGGAAGCCTTAATGGAGGTTTCTATACCTTCAAGCCGCTGGGTTTCTGATGCAGATAAAGTAGTATTTAGATCTTGGCGTCTGCTAATTTCACTTTCGCTGATCGCCTTGAATAGATTGACATCTTTTCGCAATACGTCAGAGATGAGATAGCCGTACTTTTTCAAAACCCCCTTGCAAAACCCGTGGTAGTTCGTGACAGTTACTTTCTCGCCTATGGCAACCGGACTGTTTTGTTCGCCAAGGAGTACGGGCAATTTCTCTGCGACTTCCCGTTTGACTTTCAGTGCGGCATTCACGCTAAAGGTTAATCCTAGTATACGCTTGGGGTTTGGTATGCCACCTGAAGCGTACAGGTAAGCAATGCGGCTAATCATAGTGGTCGTCTTACCATACCCGGCAGGTGCTTCCACTATCAAGCGTGGACTATCTGAAAAGATAACTTCAAGTTGTTTTTCATCACCCTCATGTTGCTTTGAAATTTTTGCCTTTAGTTCTGCAAGAATGGCATTAGGCAATGCTCGCCACCTCCCGCGCCTTGAAAATTGCATCGGCATAACAAGCAGGTATGAGGTCAGCTGGTAGCAATTCGCCGATAATCCGTCCCAGGAGAACATCCTTCTTTGCCATAAACCAAGCGGAGTACATTTGGCAGAACTCAATCTCATCATCATCATTGACATCTGATAGCTTCTTAGGTACATAGCCTGTCATATCAATACCCATCTTTTTGAAGTGCTTCCGCACGAAATCGGCATCCATTTCGACAGACTCTGCATTGCTGGATAAATCCTTAGCAATTTTCCTTACCAGGGCAGTTTGACCATTTAAAAATAGTTTCTTAACAATTTCAATTTCAAAGCAGAGTTCTTGTGTGAAAAACTCGTTATTAGCTGGGGTATGTCCAGTCCTAACATCACCGTCATAGATAGCTATGCTTGGGATTTTAAATTTTTCCAGTAATTGGCGAAGTGGTTTGATTGACTCTTTGCCTCTTGCATTTATAACGCAGATGCCATAATCATCTAGCGATACGCCAAGTTTTTCGGCAAAACTATGAATGCAACCATATTCGGTTTCACCCTCAATCAACACGGCACAATGGGCGTAAAACGCCTCCTTTATTTCGGGGAAACGCATAATCATATGTTTCTCGTTTGCTGAGGTGAATCTAAGTGTGGCACCACTAACTACTGCCGTTTTGTTCTCTTCCTTATAAAAGCGGATGAGGTTGCGGTAGTCCCCAACCAAAGCGTCTGTTGAGTGTGTGACAACAATAAGCTGACCATCAATGCCGTCAATTCCGAAGCACAGCTTCAGCAACTCGGCAAATTCAGCATCCTCATTTTGCAGAATTCGTTTGTAATAGCCAATGAGCGAACGCTGGAGATAAGGGTGTAGATGAACTTCTGGCTCATCAATTGATAGAACAATCGGTAAAAGCATTTTTCCATCATTGTCTCTGAAAAGCTGTTCATTAAATGGTGCAGATTTGCTTTTATACAGCTCCATAATCTGGCATAAGATGTTAATCGAAGCCATAGCCATATACTGAACACCGCTACCCGTTGTGTCAATTTTCCTGTCGCCATCTGATAGGTAATACAGGCTGGTCAACATCTCAGTAGGGTTAGGGGCAACAGTCGCTTTTATAGCGTAATCCCTAAAGCTGCGAATTTTGCCCAGATGCCCGTTTATAAATTCCGTCAATTTGTCTACCTGCTCATTATTCAGAAAGGTAGGGGTTTCCTCATCGCTCGTTATGAATCTCTCGATGATGCCATTAATCAGCAAGCCTGCGCCTTTCTGCGTGTCCAGGCGCAACTCTCTACTTGGAATGGACGTTGTTTCATATTTCAAGAAGTTGATTTTTCTTAATTGCTTTATCTGAATACTCTCGTTGGAATCGGCACTAACAATAGTGGGGTATGCCTCTTTTATCGTCTGACGATACCGCATTTTCACCAATGAGGCATCATCAGGGGAGAAGTTGTCGCCGAAGAAGCCTTGTTCGTTTGGCGATAACTTGACTTCCATTTCAACCTCGATGGGCTTTTCAGAATTATAGAAGTCCTTATCATCAAAGCCCTTACCACTACACACAGTACTGAGGAGAGATAGAAAGTTGCTTTTCCCAAGGTTGTTTTCTCCGATAATGTAATTATGTTCCGGATGGAAGTTGACGGTGATACCATCAATATTCCTATAATTAGAAACCCGTACATAGGTTATTTTCATATAATCTCCTTCCAGCACCGTATTGCTAAGGCTAAAACCGATAGAGATTTAGTCTTCACGTATAGCATCTGCCTCAAAAATTCTATCAAGCTCCTCGTTTGACGTAATACCGCGAACCTTATTTCTGACTGTTGTTTTTCCCATATCCAATCGATAGAAATGTTCGTGACCATCTACACCTTTTTTTAGACGAATGAGCTGAATTCTGCCAAATTTATCCCAGTGTTTCTCGGCAAATTTCGCCAAGCCTACAGCCTTGGGGTAATTATCCTTACGACTGGGGTCATGTGGTTCCAGAATATCGAAAACGTAACCCTGTGCATCTGCTCTAACAACCACTAAATCCGGGAACATAGAAGTGGTAATACCGCTAACTTCATACGGTATTTCAAGTGACCACTTTTTACGGTCGAGATTACGTAACCAGCAGACGGCACCGTTTTTAAGTTCTTCTTTAATAACTCCGCTCTCCCATTGGTTTAGTGATGTTTGGAATGTACCGTCCTCGGAACAATATAGGTGCTGTTCAAACTTAATGCTATCATCTGGCACAGAGAAATCGATTGAATCGGGTAATACCCATGGCACAGCTATCGGTTGTACAGAAGCATTGATTAACCTTTCATAAAAATTTTTTCGTGCCTCGTTTAATTTTGCAATGGAGCGCTTATTGCCTTCGTAGAGATTAATGAATTTTTCCTCTGCAAAGGCTTCTATTCGTTCCATTGCGTCCGTGTCGTTTGTAAGAACGATGATCTCCTTTTTTATATCGATATGGTCACGGCTACTGTGCCGAATCCAATATTCTTTGTGCAGGCCTTCGCCCAACAGCTTTCCGGCCTGTTCAAAATGTCGTGAAATATCGAAATCCGATACTGTCATGGTCTGTGTTGCTTCGTCAAAGGAATAGGCATTGTCTCCGTACTCAAATATCAGTGTACCCAGAGCAAATCCGGTGATCGCAGCAGCTCGGCTGTTAAATTCTCCGCTTTCTTTTATCCGCGCAATTTCCTCATCCATTTTTGATAGAACTGCATGTTTAACTGTTTTCTGCGCTCCTAAATCAATGCCGTCCATCGTCAGTGCTCGGGAAAGCTGTATTAGTAACTTAAGAGGTGCCTGTTTGCGAGATGAATCTATCCGGTAAGTGACGAGGTTATCCATTGCATCAAACACATCGGCATAGGCAAGATTGCGACCAAGTGTAACAAGTTCTTTGTTAGTACCTGTTTCGGCGGGCATAGCCGACTCACTATCGCGTAGAGCATTAACCACATTTTTCACTGTATCTTCGTCAAAGTACGGAAGAAAAAGGCTCACGCTATTAAGTTCAGCATCGGAGGCAATTCTTCTCGCTAAAGGAGTGCGAATCATACGACCTAAAAGCTGCGCAATATAAGTATAGTCTTGTGCACTGCGGAACGACATCATCGTTTCAGCACGTGGACAGTCCCAGCCTGTGGAAAGGTTCATTTTGAAGAATACTACCTTCACATTTTCTTCGTCTTCAATTCGAGAGGCCTCGATTTGCTGAATTTCGACGTCACGTACTTTAATCGTGCCACGGTCATTAAAGGTATGTACCACTTCACCAGGCAGTAATTTGCGCCCCAGTGATTCCTCAAGTAAATCAATACAAGCCCCAATATCAGTATGGGTTACTTCGCGTTCGTTGCCATCTTCGACTTGAACAACGAGAATAGGATTTACCATTTTCTCGTTTTCGCGTTCACAGTAAGCTTTCCAGTGAGAGCACTTTTTAAGCCAATTTTCTACTGCACCCTTGAACATGGTCATTTCGGCACTTAGTTGAATATCCGGGAAATGAATGATGATTCTGTCCTTTAAAAGTCCGGAATCACGCACATGCTCAGGAGGAACGATGACTTTCTGAACTGTCGATGTAGTTCCAGCAATTAAATTATCAAATCTCTGAGGGGTTGCAGTTACACCGATAACAAGAGGCATAATGCATAGCCCGTCATCCTCGCTACCTTTAATGAATTTCTGCATGATGGACTGTGCCTTGTTCTCCGCTTGAACGGATGTATAGGTGCCCCTGTGCGCTTCATCAATCACCACATAAAACTGCTTTGGATTACGCATGGCAGTGTTGGTAAGTGTTTCCCAAATTGAATACTGCCGTGTATCGGAATTTGCCGTCAATAGTTTGTCAGAACCTAGTTTTTGTGTGTTCAGAAAATAGATGCGGCCACCTTCAAGATACTCGGCGCTAAAGTTTGCATCAATAGTAACTAAATCCCGTACACGGATTTTATCAGACTTGCTTTCAATTTTTAGCCGCGTTTGCTCATTAAGTTCCGGTGAATCGGAAAGCCAAACAAACACTGACTTCGGCTCGCCAATGTTATCTGCACTCCCAAATAGAATTTCTTCAAAGAGTGTGGTCATGATGATTGTTTTTCCCGAACCTGTAGGTGCGGAAAAGGAAATTACTTGTGGGTCACGTTCGCTCCACATCAAGTGTGCTTTATTGATCTTTTCATGCAATTCAGCAAGGGCTGTTTCCTGAAACGGAAATAATGTATCTCTCATTTATGAATCCCTCCTGCTCCCCAACACAAAGTTGTCGATATAATCGCGGTATAGTTGGTATGTTTTATTTACTTTTATGCCAGCGGTCATTTCACGGAAGGCGTCCTCGGAGTTTGTTACGAAATAGACCACCCTGATTTTATCTTCTTCCGAGAGCTTTTCGGCAAACTCAGCAAACTTTGTTTCATCAACCAGAACAGCAAAGCCGTTCCGTGGAAGAATTAACATTTCTGGTTCTTCATTGCTGCTCAGTTCAGGTCGCTTACCAAGTGCACCAGATTTCAGCCACAGCAGTGGTAGTATTTCATGAAACTGCTGTCCCAACGACACGCTGTTTTTATCCAAAAAACCAAGTTTAAAATATTCGACATTGGCAGGGAAGCCCTCACTCATGGGGCGCTTCTCTTGTGTTGTCTCGCTAATGGGACCAAGCAAATCAGTAACCAGTGCTTTAATTTCTTTGAATCTCGCGGTCTCTTTGACCAATATGTAAAAGTCTGTGATGTGGTCTTGATCTTCCAACGCTTCAAGCCATTCATCAACAGCGTTTATATCAAATAAAACCGACGCTGAATGTTTATCCGAAACAATAAATTTGCTGCCCACTTTTACCAACGTTTGCGGCAGTTGTGCCTTTCCATCCTTGCCACGAAGCAAGGAAACAAGCTGCTTTTTAGCATTGGTTGTTAGTTCTGTGGGGTTCTCTACAAAGCCGAGCTGATAGAATGAACGATCAACTTCCTTTGTTACGGTGTGGTTCGTAAAGTACTCTCCTGTTAGAACTGTGCCATCGTCACGTTTGCCAAGAATGCTATATTTTATCCTCGGCCAAGTTACAGCGCGGCAAATTCCGTGTTTTTCCCATTCGAGGTCACCTGGTTGGTAGCCATTTCTTTGTAAATCCCGTGCCTCGTCAACTGAAACCTCATTATTTGTGACCAATATGCACCGTCTTTGGCCGTTATCCTCAACGTTCAACAGATTCACGGCATGGAGAGTTGTACCACTTCCGGCAAAGAAATCAACGATAAGGGCTTTTTTATTATTTCGAACAACTGCCATAATTGCATCTTTAGTAGAATAAAGTGATTTCGGGAAAGAAAATGCTCTTGACTGACCTACAATACTTGAAACCATGTCAGAACCATAAGCCCCAGCGTCATGATAAGAGCGGTGCCATACCGTTTTAATTACACGAGTATCATCCCTAGCATATTCAATGGTAACAACATTAGTAATCGGGTCACGACCGACAATTCGGATACCGCCACGCTCAATTTGTTGTTGATTTGGTTGACTTATGTACGAAATTCCCCAAGTTCTACGTTGTGAATCATATTTTCCACAAGCTACGTATCCTTTGGAAATCAGGTTGTTTAACGTGTCGCTACCAACACTCCATCTTCCAAATGAACCATCTTTTCTAATAGGCCACGCGACTTCATAGCCTTCAATCTTTTCACCAAGAACCGGTGATTGCGATAAAGGTAAGTAATTACCCGCCTTTACAACAGCTTGTCGCTCACTATCAACCAGCACAGGATAAAACATACTTTCCCGGTCGCTTCTATTTGCATCTGTTCCTGAACGTAGCAAACCCTTCCAACGTGGTTTTCTGTTGGGGATAGGTGGGTTTAGCAAATTATCATCGTTGTCAGCAACAAATGCGTTAGGAGCAAAGCAATACACTATATATTCCTCTACCCGCGAAAAGCGTCCCTGAGTAACCCCTTTAGGGTTTATCACAACTGTTACCATTTGGATATAAAACTCTGGAAAAAGTTGTTCTAACAGAATTCGAAGGTGATGCACCTCGTGTTCGTCAATGGTGACGATGAGAACACCTGTGTCTGGGTTCAAAATCCTCTTCGCAATCCTCAGCCGCTTCTGCATCATTGACAGCCACTTGCTATGACGCCAGCTATCAGAGGAATCCACATAGTCATTGTTGTATTTCCAATCTTTTGCCCCTGTGTTGTATGGCGGGTCGATGTAGATGCAATCTACCTGTTTGGGGTATAGGTATTCCAGCAATTGGAGAGCGTGGTAGTTGTCTGCTTCAATGAGTGTGTGCCATAGATTACTATCAGGCGCATTTTCTACAGATTCAATCGGTTGGAGCATAGGAAATATCGGCTCGCCAAATTGGGCAACCGAAACAAGTTCCGTAAGTGGGATGGCCACAGCATCGCCTGTTATCTTTTTACGGCAAAGGGCAGTATCGCCATTTAATTTCACCACTGTATAAAAATCATTGATGTGTCCTGTTTTTCGTGCAACGGTCGAGCCAAGTTTGACAGCAACATCATAAAGCGGAGTACATTCAGGGATGTGTTCTTCGAAAACTAGTCCAAATTTTTTATTCTTAGATAGGCGAGCAACTTCCTGTTCCAAGCGAATACGTAAAGACGTATCAGGGATTTGCCTTATTAAATCGTTGATTGCAGCCATATTTTAGATCCCCCCATTAATATCATTCGTTTCGTGCTTACTCCACGAACGACCAAAAAGCTCATTTCCATCCGACAACCGCAAAATCGTTGTAGCTTCTAAAATCTTGTGTGCCTTTGTGGTTGTAGAATCAGCTTTGTCAAACGCAATAAAGATCTGTCGTCCACTGGCCTGATAACGTTCCAATATGTGTTCTAGGTGTATGTCCTCAATGCGTTTGAGAATATTAGAATCATGAATGAGTACAGGGATTGGCCGTAACTCAAGCACACTTAAATCGTAAACCACCAGGCTCTTAAACGCAGTACCCTCACTGGTGTTTCCAGGAGTCTCGAAGGTGATTTCCTTTTGGGGAGTAATCTGCAGAATGGGTGCTATTTCTTGGTGTTCAGTCACTACACCATTTATCGTTGCCATACGTAGGTTGATGTTGTCCTGTATTTCTTCCAGCTTCTCGGTTTGTTGTAGCAATAGTCTTTCTAGCTTGTGCTCTGCTTCGGCGCGGATTTCCTGCAATTGTTTCTGGTGAATCAACTCGGCTGTTTCCTCTTCTAGTCTATCAATGCTTTTTGACACGTTGACACATTGGGAGAGGACTCGTTCCGACATCTCTTTTGCCAAACCGGATTCCTCTATCTTTTGATGTAAACGTTTGATTTCTTTATCGCAATGATCAATGAGCGGTTGCAAACGTGCTATTTCCTGAGCCATTTCTTCGCCCAGAATTTCTCTTATTCTCTTATGAAAGTGCTCAATTTCCTCGAAGGCTTTTATATCAGTATTTGGGAAAAAATGCACCAGGGAATCAAATTCACTGGCGGTTTCAGGATTAGTGTCAGCGATGTTACTCGAAATTGCATTAAGCTGAGACTGCAGACGATTGCGTTTGCGGATGAATTTATTCAACTCTTTTTGAGCCGCTTTTATCCGTTCAAATGTCTGTGTATCAAACCCAAACAGCGCTAATTGGGCCTCTTCACTGTTTTTCATTAGCTTCTGGAGCCTTTTCTTCAGTGACTCTATAGTCTTCTGATTCATTTCAATTTTTGCGGTGTCAACCTGCTGACGCTTACGCGATTTAAGCTGCGAGGATTTGACACCAAGTTCTTCCTCCATGTTCCTAATGGCAGAAAGAATATTGTAGTGACCAAATAGTTTCATCAGAAAATCAACTGCTTTTTCATCCTGTTCACGAGGCTTTACGAGCAGGGGGTACTTCTCCAGTGTATTTTCCCGGCCATAAATACGAAAATACCGCTCTGTAATCTCCGAAAATGTAAGGGCTGGAAGTCCAACCTTGTATTCCTGAAAGAGAAAGCTCCGAAATTCATCAAGCGACAACTTTGTAATGAAATGGCCTTCTTTATCACAGCGATATACATTTTTAGGTTCATCGGTTCTCCGGTAAAAGTAATGTGGCTGTCCTTCAAATTGAAAAGTGAAATAAATGGTATGAGGGCCGATCTCTTTTTTAATGTCATCAGAAAGGGTGTAGTAGCCTTCACCGCCGAATGCATAGTCGATAATCCACAGGAATGTTGATTTGCCGATGGCATTACTGCCGCCAGCACTACCTAAAACCGTATTAAGTCCTGAATTAAATTGGATGTTTTGATGCCCAGGTGCAAATTTATCACATCGAATTTCTGTCAACATAGCGTAGTACCCTCCCTTCATCGATTAGTTCAATTTTCCCCAATGCAAACAAGCAGTCTAAAGCACTTAGAAAATCGCCCATATCATTCTTCCCTGATGTGGTTAGTTCAAACAGCTCTTTAGGAGACATATCTCGCTGCGTCAATACTTCTAAGATATCTGGAAAACGGGCGATAACGCTGTTTGTATAAGATGTAACTTTATTCGGCAATCTCATCGAATACCTCACACCTTTGCACGAAGTAGGAGATTATTATTTCACAGGCTTCTTTGTATTTGCGGCCAGTCTTTTCAAACAATGTTTCAACGAGCAGATTATAAATGGCACTTTGGGAGGGAAGCGATTCGCTTGCATCTTCATACATCCGCTTAATACTTTTAGCAAACTTATCAACGTTTAGCTTGTTTTCTCCTGCCAATCGATCTAACGCATTATTAACGCCTTCATACAACTGCGTAACATCAAAAAGCACACGCTCTTTCAACCGCTTTTCAGTGACTTTCTTTTCAACCTTGACAGGTTCTATTTTGAGACGTGTATCATCTGTAACATCCATTAAGTTTACTTCACGAAGCACATCTTCAATTTGATTTTGCAATGTATATAGTGACGTTGCATTCCTTGCCGCCGTAAGATTTTCTAAATAATGTTTGTCCGATAATAAAGCCAATTTATCGTCTTCTGAGGCATTTTGCATTTCGCGTTCACAGTCAACACATAGAATAACATCATCAGTTTCAGAAAGGTGAACGACTTTAGCGTAATTAACGTCGTTACCTTCTTTTTTTATGCCTAATGGTCTCCCACATTTTTGACATTTGCCGCCTGTCTCTGTTAGTAAAACCAAAGCGCGAGTGTTAATCGCTATTTCATCGGCGATCCCCATTGAGAAATTGCTGTATGCCGTAAGAAAGTCTATGCTCGTTTTTTGTGTGTCAAAGGACTGTATGTACTCACCGGTTATCTCTCTTATGCTTTCTTGACAGTTGCGGTTTTCTACATTGACCACCGTATATAGGAAAAGCCCGGCCAGAAAGTCTTCTAATACAAAAGCATTACGTCCTGCAATAGTTGCTTTTGTCATTCCGTTAACTCTTTCCACAATTGTATCAGGCTCGATTGTGTCATCAGAAGCGACGATATCCTTCAACGCAAGAACGATGTGGCTCCTTTTGTTGCTGTCCAGGAGAGATAGGATATTATGTTTGAAATAATCAGCAACAGTACGCAAGTCCACTGTTGGGGCATTTTCAGTCACGATAGGCGATAGATTTTTCTTACCACGAACCAAATCTGAAGTAGTGCCATCATCTTCACGAATATCATAATTTGGCGCAATAGAAAGCAAGATGGTGCCACACAACCGCTTTTGCGTAACGCTTTTTGCTTTACAAAGCGTTAAAACCGTTGCGTAAGAACCAAAGCACAGCTTTTTCATAAATTGCGCCCCCTTAATTAAATCTAAGAATTCGATGCATCATCATCGACATAGTCAACAATATCACCAATGTTCACATCAAGAGCCTTACAGATTCTGGCTAATACGTCCATGCTTACCGGCAAGTCCTTACTCATCTTCGCTATCGTAGTTGATGTCAGATTCGTCTTTGCCATCAAGTCTTTTTTCATCATCTTTTTATCAATTAATAGTTTCCAAAGCTTGTTATAACTAAATGCCATTATATCGCCTCCAAGCATTCTGGACGCTCTTAAAATAAGTTGTTACCTAATTATAGCAAATAACTAAGCAAATAAAAAACATAAATTTAAATATGTTAATTTAATCTTTGCAAATGCTTAGTCCAATTTTCTGCGATAAAAACAAATGAAAATTTGCTGAGTAATAGCGGAGTGATAGCGGAGCTGTAGCTGAGGACTCACCGTGCTTGAGCCAATAAAATCAATATAGACGGTCAGACAAGCCGTACTTTTCATGGAAAGGAGATGCGTCGAGATGCGAGATATCCGAAACGCTCGCGGCAAGCTGGTCTGCCGCCTGGATGAGAAAGCTGGCGTCGTAGAAATTGTCTACAAAGGCTGCAAGACGCTGATTTTTATTAAACCAGATGGAAAAGCAGTAATCATAAATACAGAAGTAGCATAACCGCAAACACAAGTCAATAACGAGAATCCGCAGAACCGCGAGACGGGCAGGATGACACCAACCACTGGTGTCGCCGCCCGTCTCGTTTTGTTTCTACGGATTTGAGACATCGGCCCCCTGCGGATTTTCAAGCCAACTTTTGAAAATCGCAGGAGGAAAAAGATGTTAATAAATTACAAAGATGCCGATGGCAGAATCATCGAATTGGAGGTTTCTGACGAAGTCGGTACCTTCTATCTCAGTTCCGTAGAAGAAGAAAAGAAAAATGAACGGCGGGAAACCCGCCGCCACACTTCCCTTGAGAGTTTCACCTATGAGGACAAGCGGTTCTTTGACGATGGAACGGACTTGCTTGCCGACCTTATAGCTTCAGAAACTGTTAGCCGCGCTATGTCCCACCTGACCGAGCGACAGCAGTACCTTATCCGTAAAACCTGTCTGGAAGGTTGGAAATACACAGAACTTGCTGCCCTGGAAGGCGTGGACGAGTCCGCTATACGCCACGCTGTAAACCGAGCAAAGAACAAACTTAAAAAAGTGTTATAGTAACCGTCCGATTTATCTTCCGCAGGTGGCATAAAGCAGAAGGCACAAGAAATCAGCCTTCGGAAAGGCAAGGTGATCCGAATGAAGCACACGCTTAGAATTAGTGTTTCAAAGGAACCACAGGGCGGCGGAATAGTTGGCTGTCGCCATGTCACCGTGCGCGAGAGACTGCTGCGTCTCCTGCTTGGTGACAAGCAAAGGCTGACGGTCATTTTCCCAGGCGACAGTGTGAGAGCGCTTTCAATTATTGAGGAGGGGGGTGATAGCCATGAGCAAAACCAAGCTATTGCTAGATGTAGCGGCTAACCTAAAAAATCTGGCAGACAGCATTTGGGCTGTAGCAGAGACAATGGCGGATGGTGAGCCTAGCGGGGCTTTGAAGCCGGAAGCACCAACTGTCAAAAAGGAAGAAAAACCTGAAACCAAAGCGGTCACGCTTGAGCAAGTCCGGGCTGTGCTGGCTGCGAAAAGCCATGATGGCTTTACCGCTGAGGTCCGAGCACTGTTGGAGAAGCACGGTGCATCAAGGCTCAGTGAGATTGACCCGGCGAATTATCCCGCACTTCTCACGGATGCGGAGGGGCTGAAATGAGTAAACACGCTATACTCTCCGCTTCTGGAGCGCACCGCTGGATGAACTGTACTCCATCAGCCAGGCTGGAACTAGAGTTCGATGAGAGTGAAAGCGAAGCTGCTGCTGAGGGTACCGCAGCTCATGCCCTCGCTGAACACAAACTGCGCCGAGCACTAAAAATGCGCTCGAAGAAGCCAATCTCCAAGTACGACTGCGACGAAATGGACGCCCACACCGACGCTTACGTGGATTTTGTGCTTGAAACCATCGCCCAGATAAAGTTGGCCTGCAACGACCCGTTGGTGCTGATTGAGCAGAGGTTGGATTTTTCCAGGTATGTACCGGATGGTTTCGGAACCGGCGACTGCGTTATTATCGGCGATGGTACACTCCATGTTATTGATTTTAAGTATGGGCAGGGCGTTCTGGTGAATGCCAAGGACAATCCCCAGATGAAGCTGTATGCACTTGGTGCCCTGGAACTGTTTGACGGGATATATGACGTCAGTACAGTGGCCATGACCATTTTTCAGCCACGCCGGGAGAATGTCAGCACCTTCACGGTATTTAAGGAATCGCTTTATCAATGGGCGGAGGAAACACTGATACCCACGGCTGAGTTGGCTTTTAAAGGTGAGGGCGACTACGTCCCGGGTGAACACTGTCAGTTCTGCCAGGCTGCGGTAAAGTGTCGAGCCAGAGCCGAAGCCAAGCTTAAACTGGCGGCCTTTGAGTTTGCACTTCCTCCCTTGCTTTCCGATGAGGAAATTGGTGAGGTTCTTAATTTGATCGGCGACCTGACGAGTTGGGCAAATGAGATTATATCCTATGCCACAGACGCCGCTGTGAACCATGGCAAGGAGTGGCCCGGTTTCAAGGTGGTCGAGGGGCGCTCCGTCCGGAAATATACCGATGAGAAGGCCGTCGCCGAAGCAGCAAAAGCTGCTGGATACCGCGACATCTATAGAGAGAGCCTTATCAGCATTACTGAGATGGAAAAGCTGATGGGCAAATCAAGGTTCAATGAAATTCTCGGCGGACTGGTTATAAAGCCGCCCGGCAAACCGACCCTGGTTCCGGTTACGGACAAGCGACCGGCGATGAGTATATCAAACGCAAAAAACGAATTTATGGAGGTTTAATACTATGTCAAATACAGCAAACAGAGTTAATCGTAGTCCTGGGAAAAATCCTACCAAGGTTATCACCGGCATCGTACGCCTATCCTATGCGAACGTATGGGAACCCAAGTCCATCAACGGCGGTGCGGAAAAATACAGTGTCAGCCTGATTATCCCCAAGTCAGACACTAAGACCATCGCGGCCATCAATGCAGCTGTGGATGCAGCGATCGAGGAAGGCAAAGGCAAATTTGGCGGCAAGATTCCTTCTAAAGCGCAGTTAAAACTTCCGCTTCGTGATGGCGATGTCGACCGCCCTGATGACGAAGCCTACTCCAACAGCTATTTTGTAAACGCCAATAGCAATACCGCTCCACAAATCGTGGACAGACAAGTCAACCCTATCCTTGAGCGTTCAGAAATCTATTCTGGTGTTTACGCGAGAGTCAGCATAAACTTTTATGCCTTCAACTCCAACGGCAACAAAGGAATTGCCTGTGGCTTGGGCAACATCCAGAAAATTCGTGACGGTGAACCGCTGGGCAGCAAATCAAGTGCTGCTGATGATTTTGCCACTGATGTGGACGATGATTTTCTGTCATGAGAACGCTTAGTATTGATTTAGAGACTTTCAGCACGATAGACCTCGCGAAAAGCGGGGTCTATCGCTATACTGAGTCCCCGGATTTTGAAATCCTGTTGTTCGGCTACAGTGTTGACGGCGGAGGTGTTCAGGTTATTGATCTGGCCAGAGGTGAACATATGCCGGATGAGATTTACAGCGCCCTTTTAGATGAATCCGTTATCAAATGGGCACATAATGCGCAGTTCGAACGGGTATGTCTGTCCCGCTATCTTAACCAGTGGCTGAAACCAAATTCCTGGCGCTGTACCATGGTCTGGTCCGCCTATCTTGGTCTGCCTTTATCGCTGGAGGGTGCTGCGTTGGTCACCGGCGCAGAAAAGCAAAAGCTGATCGAGGGGAAAGATCTAATCCGCTACTTCTCCATGCCCTGCAAGCCTACAAAAACAAACGGCCAGCGAACACGTAATCTTCCCGAGCACGACATTGAAAGATGGGAACGCTTCAAAGCCTATAATGCCAGCGATGTGGAAACGGAAATGGCAATACAGGCAAAGCTGGCGAATTTTCCCGTACCGGAAGATGAGTGGAAAAACTATATCCTTGACCAGGAAATCAATGATCGAGGTATCCTGCTGGACATGACCCTGGTCAGGCAGGCGATCAGCTGTGATGAGCAATCCCGGTCGGAACTGACGCGAGTTATGCAAGAACTGACTGCACTGGATAATCCCAACTCAGTCGCGCAGATGAAGTCCTGGCTTGCTGATCATGGCCTTGAAACAGATACGTTGGACAAGGCCACGGTTAAGGAACTGCTTAAGACCGCACCCGGCAGTCTGGGACGTGTTTTAGAATTACGGCAGAAGCTAGCCAAGTCCAGTATAAAGAAATACACAGCGATGGAAAACGCAGTCTGCTCCGACAGTAGGGCGCGCGGGTTGCTGCAGTTCTATGGAGCTAATCGTACCGGCCGCTTTGCTGGGCGGTTGATCCAAGTACAAAACCTTCCGCAAAACCATCTATCGGATTTAGAGGAAGCTCGCAATCTTATTCGTTCCGGGCAATTTGATGGGGTGTATGAGCACTATATCAAAGATGATACCCTGACCACCATTGAATCAGCTGAAGCGGCCGGAAATGCCGACCTTAGGGAATGGGCTAATCCTAAGACCAGAGGCAGTTTCATCACCGCTGTGCCGGAATGGGAACCGGGACAGTTAGTAAACATTGAGCTTCCTGAACGAGGTGTGAACGCAGTTTTCCTAGTCCAAAAGGTGACCATCTCCTTAAGTGAAGCCGGTCTTTGGATATACACCATAGAATACGGCGGACGCCTCTTAGGGATAGCCGATTTTCTTAAAGCCCTGGTCTCCGCCCAGCAGAAGAAAAAAATGAACGACACCAAACTGATCCATAAGTTCGTTTATGGAACCGAAGCCATAGCGATAAAAGATGCGCTGCTTACAGCAGGCAGAAACCGGCCCTGGCTGGTCGAAAGCTGTGCAAGCAGCGCAGTAATGATAGGAGGTTGATGTAATGGCTGGCGGATATATTCAAGTCCCGCCCGACAGCATCGGGAAAAAGTTAAACGCGCGCTACCGGGCGATTGAAGGCACAGCGGGCTATGAGCAGTATGTTGCCCTACAAGGGCTTCCTACCTTTTATTGTTTAGCGCGCAGCATTTCTCTGGCGCAAAACAAACATTTGTTTTCCATATATAACGATACAGGCAGCGGGTATTTAATTCGGGTCCCTAGGCTATCCATTGTCAACATGTCACTGACATCGGTTTCCGGCGTAGGGGTGGAACTGGATTTTATGCGTACCACCAGCCAGAGCGGCGGTACGGTTATAACTCCGCAAAAAGCTGACACGGCGGATGTTAACCTGACAGCGACAATTCATATTGCTACCGGAGCCACCATTGCTGAAGGGGCCTTGCTGTGGCCGGTGACTCTTAATAACGATGAAATTCCCCTGACCCTTAATGCCACTCCTTTGCTGGATTTCAATATGATACCCCGGGGAATGGACGTTAAGCCTTTATGTATACGGCCAGGAGAAGGTTTCAGTATCAAACAGATAACCAACACCAGTGTCGGCCTATGGTCAATACTGGCGGTGATTACAGCTGAGGATATCACATAGGAGGTTAGGCTATGTCTATGATATGGCAAATGCACAAGTGGGGGCTTGAAAACATCCCGCAACCGGAAAGCCAACCTGTACCCACTATTGGCAGCCTGGCCCGCATCTTTCCCCAGACCCAAGCTATGTCATTGCCTAGGGGGTTGCAGATATCAACAAGTATTGATGGCAGCCAGTGGAGTGACTGGGCGGATGTGGACTTTTCCGAAGCTGTAACAGTACCTTTCCCGGGCTTTATCAAATTCAGGGCCTATCAAAAAGCCAACGTGCAGGTCTTTAACTACAAATCGCCAGATGAAGCCGACTCGCTGGTTGGCCTGACGGTGGTATTAGGCCAGTATGGAGTGGTGTGACATGAAAGATACTATAAGCTTTAAATCAGAATGGTATTTGGAATACGGGGATGGCAAAGTTATCGGCCCCTTAAAAAACTATGTTACCAGCGCAGGCTTAAGTATAGCTGCCCAGAAGCTGGCCGGGCTATCCAGCCCCTATCTTGTTATTGGTGATGATACGGCCGAAGGGGATACCATATCCGAAGTTTACCGCAAGGCGGTATCGGTGGTGACCCAGTCCGGAAACATGATCCGCTTCAGGACGGTACTCTTGTCTGGAGAAGGCAACGGGCAGCACCAAAAGACCTGTATCTTTACTGACGCCAGCGATGCCCCCGGTTCAGGCATTATGTTTAACCTCTTAAAAGTACCCTGGGGCAAGGAAAACCAGATGATTTTGACAGTGGAATGCAGGCTTACTCTGCAGTAGGGGGTGATTTTTGTGTTGTTTGCAGCTGAAAGCGGCCGAACCGTAATCGATGAGAACCTGGCTAATGCTGCTATGATGATGCAGGAATTCTCGCATATTTATGAAGGCACCGCTTTTGGTGGCAAAACCGGAGCGGGCATTGCTGAATTTGACTGTGCCGGATATGACCATGCGGTGCGTTTTAAAGCCGATGCCGCTGCCGCTATCGCGAGAGTGACCTTTGAAATTATCAAGCATGGTCAGGGTGCCGATCTCTTGGTCGAACTGCGGGACGGCTTTAATCCGGAGGGTTCAACAGCGGGTTCGTTGCTCAGATTCATGGTGTTGCCCAAAGAGTTTATTCCCACCAGCAAGGGATATTTCAGCATCCCTATAGATATATCTGACTTAGTGAGCGGCGCTTACTACTGGCTGATCATTAAAAAAGCCGGGGATGCTGATAACCATTTCCACCTGCATGGGGAAACCATACAAGACTCCTTATACCCTACTTACAAAAGAGCGGGAAACAGCGGAGCCTGGACAGCGGAGAACGCCATCCACTTCAGCGTATATAACGGGGAAACGGGCAACCTATTACATGGCATCTATGGCTACAACGCTATTACCTGGCTTATATGGGACGGTGATCTAATCGCCAAAGCCTACCGGTACCTGCCCCCCGCTTCCGGTTTTTCTGGCGGGGTCAGGCAGATCAAAACCTATCAATGGTCAGGCGAGATATTAAAACGGGGGGTGGTGTAATGTTTGGCTCAGAAGAGATTCTGGCTTTTATCCGCAGGCAGGTCGGAGTAAGGAACGATGCTACTGATCCGGCGGGTAGTCTACATGCCAAAATCGGCAACCTGAAAGATGTTATGCAAAATTATATAAAGAACTACACCATCATGCAATTAGGCACTATATCGTCAAACACCAGCGGCTGGAGCAGTACTGAACAAAGTGTAACCATTTCCTACAATGGCACAGGTATATTGCAAAACATATATATACAAGCCAGTGGTTCGTCCTCATGGACCAGTAGATGCCGGGCTACCGTAACAGTTGACGGAATGGCCCTACCTGCCTTTGGTTCTGCTAACGGCAGTGTAGCCTGGGGAGTATCCAATGTCTGCCTTTTTTCAGATTCAGCAGGAAAAATCAATGTAATCAGCAGCCGAGCCAATTTAGGCATACCCTTTCGCTCATCTCTGTCTGTTACCATATATTTTTCTGTTTCCAGCGGGGGCGGCGGATCTATGGTTGGCAAGCTGGAAATCTACAGGTATTAACGAAGGGAGGCAGACTTATTGTTTTTGGTATATAACAAGAACGACGGTTTAGTAGTGCAAGCATCTGAGACTGAACCGGTACTGGCTCCGGAACAGGACTATGTCTTCGCCCATGACCCTGAACTTAATTTATCCAATTATGAAGCTATTCGGGTTATTGCTAAAGAAGGCTGTCATTTGGAGCTAAAGCCCACTGCCGAATGGCTGGGTAGAGTAAACGGCAGCAGTAATATCACGCTGGATGAGAAAGTTGCCAGGTTGGAACATTACAACCTGGTACTGATGGAGGCTGTAGCCATACTTTCGGAGGCAAATCCCGGCACGGTCAGCACTGAATTGATGGCTGAATTGGTGCTGGCAGGAAGGAGAACCATTGATCAGGTGCCAACTGATATACAAAAGGAAGTGTCAGGCAGGATTGCATCAGCTATCGAATAATCGGCAGCTTAAGTTATTTTTCAGGATGGGCCATGGGGCTCTTTTTTATTGCCAATTTTAAGGAGGACTAACAATGAAAAGCTCATTTCAAATCGCCTTTACGGCCTTTGGCGGCTGGCTGGGCTGGGTCTTGGGAGGCTGGGACGGCTTTTTATACGCACTGATTACCTTTGTGGTTATCGATTACCTGACCGGCGTCATGTTGGCCATACTGGAAAAACGCCTTTCCAGCGAGGTCGGTGCCAGGGGCATCTTTAAGAAGGTGCTGATTTTTGCCCTGGTGGCAGTGGGACACATTATCGACACCCAGGTAATAACAAACGGTAGCGCTGTCCGTACCGCGGTCATCTTCTTCTATTTATCCAACGAAGGAATCAGTATTCTGGAAAACGCAGCCAAGATCGGCCTGCCTATTCCGGAAAAACTCAAACTGGTTTTGGACCAGTTGAATAAGGAGGAAAAGATTAATGGCTAGATTATGTTTCGACTACGGGCATGGCGGCAATGACCCGGGTGCAGTATATAAAGGAAGAAAAGAAGCTGATGATGTGCTTAGCCTAGGTCGGGCCGTAGCAGCAGTGTTGAGACGCCATGGAGTAATCATCGATGAGACCAGGGCGGCTGATGTTAGTGTAAGCCTGAAAGCTAGATGTGATTTTGAAAACATGGGCAGCTTTGATTACTTCATATCCTTTCACCGTAATGCTTTTAAGCCGGAAACGGCTGCCGGTGTAGAAACTTACACTTATTTGAATCCGGGAGCCAAGTCAAAGGGGCTGGCTGAAAAAATTCAAAGCTCCCTGGTGGGGGTCGGTTTTGCAAACCGGGGGGTTAAAACTGCTAATTATCAGGTCTTAAGAGAAACCAGGGCTCCTGCAGTACTAATTGAAATAGGCTTTATTGATAACAGCCAGGACAATGCACTGTTTGATGCCAAGAGAGATGAAATTGTCAAAGCATTTGCTGGCGCTATCCTCTCCCAACTGGGGTTAGCATACATGGAAGAAAGCAAGAATGGTCTGGAAGGAGCTTTGGAGGTGTTAGTAAGAAACGGTATACTTAAATCCCCCGAATATTGGCTGGAAAATGCCCGGCCGGGTAAAACCATTAAGGGGGAATATGCCGAACTACTTATTGAACGAGTGGCTGAATATATTTCGTCTCAACAACATTGAATACTATTATTCTGAAGCAATCGCCCGTGGAGCAACTCGC
>ENA-UOOE01000077-UOOE01000077.1-fermentation-metagenome-genome-assembly--contig:-NODE-77-length-95596-cov-421.384160_pt1 | contig 95596 bp, 81 predicted proteins | sample MGYA00245776_ERZ724021 | MGnify/ENA primary metagenome ERZ724021 (study PRJEB28704, sample SAMN03018321) | fermentation metagenome | biome: anthropogenic terrestrial biome; feature: soil; material... | reverse complement strand
TTCACACTCTCGAATTTCAATCAATGACTGTCCAAATTTCGGGGTACGGATCAGTATGCGAGACGCTTTCCGCCAGTTGAAAGACGTTGGCGACCTACATCACGGCAGCGGCACCTTTGATTACGGCGATTGGGCTGTCTGGCTGTGATGATATAAATTCCAACTTAAGGGTGATTATTATAAATAGTAAATTTGAAAATAAAGATTATCTATATTAGTCATATAATAGTCGAAAGAAACGGGGTAGTAAAGATATATTAGGGATATATTTTAGCGGAACAGGTAACACAAAGCATTGTATTGAACTGTTCATAAAAGAATTTGACGCAGCAGCGAAATGTATTTCAATTGAAGATGCGAGGGTCTTAGACGAAATCCATAAAAGTGATTTTATTGTTCTAGCGTATCCTATTTATTTTAGCAATTTACCTAAAATAGTGAGAGATTTTATTTTGCAAAATAAAACCAAATTCATGGGTAAAAAAGTTTTTATCATTGCAACTATGGGTTTGTTTAGTGGTGATGGAACAGGTTGCAGCGCAAGGTTACTTGCTAAGTGTGGTGCTGAGATTGTTGGCGGGCTTCATTTAAAAATGCCTGATTGTATAGGTGATGAAAAAGCATTAAAGAAAACAATAGAGGAAAATAAAATTATTGTAAAGCAAGCGTATATAAAAATAAAAAAGTCTGCAAATAGCCTAAAAAATGGGCATGCAACACAAGAGGGGATTGGTTTTCTCTATCATATTGCAGGTCTTTTCGGTCAAAGGATCTGGTTTTATGGCAAAACAAAAAATTATTCAGATAAGTTGAAAATCAATACTGAAAAATGTATCGGCTGTGGGATTTGTACGCAACTATGCCCTATGAAAAACTTATCTATTGTAGATGGTAGAGCTGTACAAAATGGAAGATGTACTATGTGCTATCGGTGTATAAGCAATTGTCCTCAACAAGCAATTGCTCTGTTAGGGAAAAATCTATATGAGCAATGCAAAATAGAGAAATATATTTGATGAACAAAATAAGCATAATGGGGAACTGATAAACTTCCAATTTAAGGTTGAGTATAATAAATAGTAATTTGTAGAGGAGGGGTTACAGTGGAACTTGTAAAGATAACACATGAGAATCTTGAAATGGAACACATTTGTTGTGCTATTGCAAATAATAAAGATAGTCAAGTAATGTCAAAAAAATCTTGGTTGAAAGAAAGGTTGGACGAGGGACTTGTTTTTTTAAAGTGTGATGTTAGAGGAAAATGCTTTATTGAGTATATCCCTGCTGAATATGCTTGGGTACCGATTGAAGCGGACGGTTATATGTATATTGACTGTCTGTGGGTATCGGGGCAATTCAAAGGACACGGGTATTCTAATGTTCTCTTGGATGAATGTATAAAAGACAGCAAGGAAAAAAGTAAAAAAGGACTTGTTATATTATCTTCAAAAAAGAAAATGGGATTTCTTTCAGACCCTAAATATATGAAATACAAAGGTTTTGAAACCGTGGATAACGCAAATTCATATTTTGAGCTGATGTATCTACCATTCAGCAATGACGCTGAAAAGCCACAGTTCAAACAACATTTAAAAGAAACAAAACATAATGATTTACAGAATGGCTTCACGTTATACTATACAAGCCAATGCCCTTTTACAGCTAAGTATGTTCCGCTTCTTGAAGAAATAGCGAAAAAGAGAAGTGTAGATTTTCAAGCGGTTCATATTCTTACAAGAGAGCAGGCACAAAATGCTCCTGCTCCATTTACGACATTCTCTTTGTTTTACAATGGCGAATTTGTTACCCACGAGATATTGTCAGAAAAGAAATTTGAAAAAATCCTTGCGAGCAAAGGGTTATAAATTCCAATTTATCGACCGTATCTACCAAACAGGCAAAAAATGTGGACTGTATCTACCGAACCAATAGGTTGAAAATGTGCGGTTGTTGTAATTAAAAAAATCCAGACGAGCCATATCGAGACGGTCGTGCTGTTGGAAAAGGCTAAAAAGGCAAATTAATATAGCTCTGACTGATTGTTACCTCACAGTATAGCTAGATACGTTAAAAAGAGAACAAATATGGGAAAATGATGGATATCAAATGAATTGCCAGTACATCGATGTTCATAATCTAATTGTTACGTCGAACTAACCGGGTATCTTTTTGCTTCAAATTAGGAGATTGCAGTCTTTTTTGATAAAATTATAAATAACAATTCGCATTTAGAAAAATACAGAGAAAACATTATATGCATACAAAATGGTCGAAGGTGCGCTTTTACATAGGTTTGGCAATTTTATCAAAAAATCATTGACATATATCTATAAACTGTGATAATATAAATAATCAAAGAGCAAGAGCGCCGCAGTAACTTTTCAGCAGCGCCAGGCGCTATTTTCAGGGAAGGCTGTGCTTATGCGCTTTCGCATTAAAAAGGTCATCAATAATAATATCCTGTGTGTGACCGACGCGGATGGCAGTGAAATGATTGTTACAGGTCGTGGATTGGGATTTGGGCACAAGGTTGGTGAACAGGTCGATTCTGCTTCTGTACAAAAGACATATCGTATGACCAACCCTACCGTTCAGCAGAAGCTGCTTGATTTGCTGGAGCAAATTCCATATGAACATTTTCTCCTAACAGATGAGCTGGTGGGGGAGATTCGCAAAAGAATTTCCTATCCTCTGAACGAAAGCCTTTTGATTACATTAGCTGACCATATCAACTTTGCCATTAAGCGGCAGAAACAGGGGCTGCTTTATAAAAACCCACTTCTGGAACCAATCCGGGAATGCTATCCGGAAGAGTTTAAAATGGGAAGATATTGCATCAAACGCATAAAGGAAAAGCTGTCAGTTTCTCTGCCGGAAGATGAAGCAGGCTTTATTGCACTGCATATTGTCAATGCGGAACTGAATACCTCTATGAGTGTGATGAATGACATTACCCGATTTGTAGACGGGTGCATAAAAGTCATTGAGTCTTATTATGGAAAAAAATTTGACCATACTTCACTGGCATTCAGTCGTCTGGCAGTGCATCTTCGCTTTTTTGCACAGCGGCTGTTCCAAAACGGACAGGACAGCGGCAAAGAAGAGTATGACAAGAAGTTTCGGTCACTGATTGCACGTAACTGCAAAGAACATTATCAATGTGCGGAGACAGTTGCAGCTTATGCTGAAAATGTCTGGCATAAAAAGGTTTCCGATGAAGAAATCCTTTTTATGGCCATTCATCTAAAACGAGTTAATTTATCAGAACAACATTCTGATTAGATACAATTTATATTCTTTTGGGATAGTTACCATGTCGGGCTAAACCCATATTTTACAGGATACAAGATTACACTTGTATTCTGTGAGATATGGGTTTTTTATATGTCCTTTTTCGGTCCGGCCAGCTGAAAAAGGGTAGGAAGAATAAAAATTTCAAATCTATGTATTATTAGGGAAGGAGTTTTACGAATGAAGAAAGAACACAAAGTCTTTGGAGTTCTGCAGCGGGTTGGCAGGTCCTTTATGCTGCCGCTTGCACTGCTCCCAATCGCAGGTTTGCTGCTGGGAATCGGCAGTTCTTTTACAAACGAAACCATGTTGGCGGCCTATGGCCTTAGCCATGTGATATACAAAGGCGGTGCTCTCTACACCATACTGGATATCATGAGCAAAACAGGAAGTGCAGTATTTAATAACCTGCCGCTGCTGTTTGCAATTGGTGTTTCTATCGGTATGGCAAAAAAAGAGAAGGCCGTTGCGGCCCTTTCCAGTGCAGTTGCTTATTTGATTATGAACACAGCGATTAGCACACTGATTACGGCCAAAGGCGGTGTCAGTGCAATGCCGGCCAACTCAACTATTTCTGTATTGGGTATTACTACTTTGCAGATGGGTGTTTTCGGCGGTATTATTGTTGGTCTTGGTGTTGCCGCTCTGCATAACCGTTTCTATGAGATTCAGCTGCCACAGGTACTGTCTTTCTTTGGCGGCACTCATTTTATACCGATTATTTCATCTGTTACATTTTTGCTTGTCGGCATATTGATGTTCTTTGTCTGGCCCATTATCCAGACTGGAATTGCCGCGCTTGGCAGTTTGGTGTTAGGTTCCGGCTATCTCGGGACATGGATTTATGGTGTGATTGAGCGCGCTTTAATTCCGTTTGGTTTGCATCATGTATTTTACCTGCCGTTCTGGCAGACAGCTGTCGGCGGCACAGCTACCATTGACGGCAATGTCGTTTCTGGTGCTCAGAATATTTTCTTTGCAGAGCTTGTTTCTAAGTCAACACAACAGTTTTCCGTTTCCGCGACGCGCTTTATGTCCGGAAAATTCCCGCTTATGATTTTTGGGTTACCTGGTGCGGCGCTTGCCATGTACAAATGTGCCCGCAAAGATAAACGGAAGGAAGTAGGAGGACTGCTTCTTTCCGCAGCGCTCACATCTATGCTGACAGGCATTACAGAACCAATCGAGTTTACTTTCCTGTTTGTAGCAACGCCGCTGTATGCAGTTCACTGTGTACTGGCAGGTGCTTCCTATATGTTGATGCACATACTGAATGTTGGTGTCGGAATGACTTTTTCCGGCGGACTGATTGATTTGACACTGTTCGGAATTATGCAGGGAAATGCCAAAACACATTGGATTTGGGTAATTATTATTGGTATCGCTTATTTCTTCCTGTATTACTTCCTTTTCCGGTTCATGATTCGGAAATTCAACTATAAAACACCGGGCCGTGACGACGATGCAGAAGTCAAACTTTACACCCGTGCAGATGTGGATGAGAAGAGAAAATCTCAAAAGTCCGGCGGTGACGCTGTCAGTGCACTGATTCTGCGCGGCCTTGGTGGGAAAACGAATCTTGTCGATTTGGACAGCTGTGCAACACGCCTGCGTGTGACCGTTTCGGACAGCAGCAAAGTGGACCAGTCCCTGCTGAAACAGAGCGGAGCGTCCGGTGTTATTTGCAGGGGAGACGGCATTCAGGTCGTTTATGGACCACAGGTATCCGTTATTAAGTCCAAGCTGGAAGACTATATGGATACACCAGAATCTGACCAGCCAGATGCTGTTGCATCGCCCGTTGCTGCGAAAGCGGAAAAAGTTTCTGGTACCAAAAAGAAAGATGTGATGCTTAGCGCATGCATGAATGGCACCGCTACGCCGATAGAAAAGGTAAACGATGAGGCATTTGCAAGCTGTGTCCTTGGCAAAGGCGCTGCGATTGAACCAGCAGATGGCTGCCTGTATGCACCGGCAGATGGTACAATTTCTACTTTGTTCGATACAAAGCATGCGGTTGGCATGACCACAGACGACGGTGCAGAAGTATTGATGCACATAGGCATTGATACCGTCAAACTTGATGGCAAATATTATGAATATCATGTTCGTAAAGATGAAAAAGTCCATAAAGGTGATTTGCTGGTAACCTTTGACCTGGAAGCAGTCAAAGCCGCAGGCTATCAGACAACGACGCCGGTTATTGTCTGTAATACGGACGATTATCAGTCTGTACAGTTAGCAGCATCAGGCAATGTGAAAGTAGGGGACGATTTTCTACAGCTGAAGGCGTAAAAATCTTAAACAAGACCGTAAAAAGCCTGCACGCTCTAAAAGAGCGGCAGGCTTTTTGCTGTTACACTTACTTTGGCAGGCGGACCATGTCAGGTGTGATTTCCGCCAGCGTATGTGCGCCGCACATCTGCATGGTGTCCGCAAGTTCGGCGGCGTATTTGTCAATCGTGACCTTTACGCCTTCCGCCGCTCCACCGTACACAGCGGTTACAAACGGGCGGGCAATCAGCACAGCGTCCGCGCCGCACGCCAATGCCTTAAAGATATCGACACCGCTGCGAATGCCACCGTCTATTAAAATTTTCAAACCGCTGCCTTTCATGGCGGCGGCAATTTCCGGCAGGACTTCGGCCGTGGCGGGACATTGGTCCAGCACGCGACCGCCGTGGTTGGAAACGACAATGGCAGTAGCACCTGCTTTAGCCGCCTTTTCCGCGCCGCAGACAGTCATAATGCCTTTGACGATAAACGGTTTGCCCTCGGTTAGGGCAATAATGTCGTGCAGTTCCGGAACACTTTTGCTGCCGGCCGGTGGTGTCTGGTTTTTGAGAAACGGCAGACCGGCTGCGTCCACATCCATGGCTACGGCAAAGCAGCCGGAGGCTTTGACAAGCTCCATTTTTTCACGAATGGTGTCGATATTCCACGGCTTTACGGTGGGCACGCCTACGCCGTCCGCTTTGCGTACGGCTGCTGTTGCAGCCTGCATGACTTTGGGGTTCGTGCCATCGCCGGTGAAGGCGGCAATGCCGTTTTCCGCGCAGGAGGCAACCAAAATATCATTGTAGCGCACATCGTCACATACATCGGAGTAGTGCAGATTGACAGCACCAACTGGGCCAGCAAAAAATGGATATCGAAAGTCACGGCCGAACAGGCGGCAGACCGTGTCCACAGGAGCATTGCCGCACAGGGTATCCATATTGATGCGAATTTCCTGCCACTTCGCGTAGTTGCGGGCGGAGGTGTCGCCGGTTCCTTTCGCGCCCGGGCCGGGCATTCGGTTTTTGCAGCCGAGGCCATTGCACACCGGGCAGGCTAGGCAGCTGCCGCCAAAGGCAGCGCGGGCTTTTTCCTGCAGTTCTTGATAAGTCATAAACGGAATCCTCCTGTATGTGTTTCTTTTTATTTTACAACGACTTCCATATGATGTCCACAGTTTTACAAATGAAATATCCAATCAATATAGGTATACTAACGAAAAGGGCCCTGCCGGCGGAAAACCGACAGGACCTTTTCGTTTCCATCAGCGGAACAAATATCAGTCATTGATTCCAGCGTCGCACAGGTCCAGCCCGCCGCCAAAGGGGCGGTACACCACGCCTGTAACGGAGGGGAGCGCCGCATAATCGTGGCGGGTGCTGTACAATGGGTAGAAAACAGCGTTCTCACTTAAATATTTTTCGGCCTGCGCCAGTGTAGCGGCAGAAATGCCGGTGCTTTGCAGCAGCTGGTCATAGGAAGAATCCTTTAACTGTGTAAAGTTTCCGCTTTGGTTGCTTTGAAAGGCAGAGAGAGCGGTACAGGCATCGAAAGAGGTGGGGGTATAGGGGTAAATAGCCATATCGTAATTCCCACTGCTCACAGAAGAAAGCAGGTTGGCTTCGCTGACAGAATGCAGACTGAAATAAGTCTGGAACGCTTGGTTCCAGCAGGCGAGCATTTCACTTGCCAACGCCTTGGTTTGGTCTGTGCACAGCAGTGTAATCTTTTTGCCATTTGGCAGCAGGCTGCGTCCCTGGGCTGCCGCTGCGGAGGACTGCTGCAAATACATACTGCCCGCCTGTGTCCGGTAGGTTTTTCCGCCGAACTGCATATCCAGCGGCAGAATGCCCTCTGCTTGACTGGTGCCGGTTGGTATTAGTTTCATTAAAGCGGAGCGGTTCAGCGTTTGGACGAAGGCTCGCCGCAGCGTCGCTGACTGGAAGGTGCCGCCGGTGTGAAAACACAGCCCGCAGGTGGTGTCTTGGAAAGAAGTGACGGTCATGCCGGCCTTTTTGGCGGTGGATTCCAGCGAAAGGTCCAGCGACGCGATTTCCAGTTTGTTTCCGGTCAGTGCCTGCACCGCGTTCAGCGTTGTGGAAGCGGCGCTGCCGGTATCCGCTGCGGCAGATACCGCGGACGATGAAGTGTCGGAAGCGGGAATGTCACCGATGGTGAAAGCAATGGAAGCGGGCAGCGCAGCAGTGCGTCCCACATAGGTATCGGTGCGCTTCAGTGCTAGGTCCTGGTCATGATTCCAGCCATAGTTCGGAATGCTGAACGGTCCATTCCCCAGAATGGTTGCGCGGTCCATGCCGTATCGGCCGGAGGCATAGGTGAAAAAGGCCTGGTTGCAGGGCATAAAAACGCTTTGTGCTGTCAGCTGCGGGAACTCCGGGCAGGAGTAGCGCAGATGCACCACTAGGGTATGACTGTCCTTTGCTGTTACACCTAGGTTATCTGCCGAAAGCGAACCAGTGTGAATCTGTGCTGCGTTTTCAATACACATCATAGAGGTGCAGGAAGGCGATGCGGTGGCGGGCTCCAGCGCACGCTGCCACGCAAAGACAAAGTCGCTTGCGGTCAATGGGGTAGGAGTCGTATCCTTCGTGTTTTCGCCGGTCAAAGCCTTTACATTGCCGTTCCAGACAGCATTGCTGCGCAGGTGAAAGGTGAACTCGGTGTTTGTGCTGTCTGCCTGCCACGATTCTGCCGCGCCGGGAACCGCCTTTCCGTTTGCGTCCAGCCGGCAAAGGCCCTCGTACAGGGCAGAAATAACGGTCGCTGCGCCGCTGCCCTGTGCGACCTGGGGGTCCAGTGTAGACGGCTCTTCGGTCAGCCATACACGGATATTTTTATTTGCATTTTTCGGGGTGCCGCATCCGGCTAAAGAACTCACCAGCAGGATAATGCAGCACAAAAGTGCCCATATACGCTTCAAATCTGTTTTACACCTCTGTAAGAACTCATCAATAGTTTCATTCTAACATTCTTCAGGAAGTGCTTCAATGAGGTTAACATAGTTTTTACACGATTTATCAAATTTGTAGTTTTTACGACCGTATCTTTTCAGAATTGTTAACAAACCGATATATATTATATAACAAATCCGCCGTTTACGCTGAGCACCTGTCCGGTGATGAAAGAAGCGTCCTTTCCAGCAAGAAAAGCGGCGGCAGCGGCAATGTCTTCCGGTGCCCCCAGTCGTTCCAGAGGGGTATCCTCCGCCAATTCCTGCAGGACCTGCGGGCCGTGCATGGCATTCATTTCCGTATCGATAACGCCGGGCGCAATGCAATTGACACGAATGTGGCTGGGACCAAGCTCCTTTGCCAGTGCTTTTGTCAGACCGATGACAGCAGCCTTTGCCGCGGAATAGTGCACTTCACAGGAACCGCCGGTCTGTCCCCACATGGAGGAGATGTTGATGATGCTGCCGCGCTTAACATGAATCATGTATGGCAGGGCAAGCTGACAGCAGTGAAACACGCCGCTCACATCTACAGCGAACAGACGGTTCCACTCCTCCTCGGTAATGTCTGTAAAAAGTTTTTGCTGGGCAACGCCGGCGTTGTTGACAAGAATATCAACGTTGCCAGCCTGCTCAAATAAATTTTCGCAGGCGGCACGGTCGGCAACGTCCGCTTGCACGGCCAGCCCTCCGATTTCTTCGGCCAATTTTTCCGCGTCTTCCTTGTGTGTGTGGTAATTTACAATAACGCGGCAGCCCTCTGCGGCAAGACGGCGGCAGACCGCCGCGCCGATACCGCGGCTTCCGCCAGTGACCAGTGCAGTTTCCATCCTGCAAAAGACCTCCCTATGTTTTATTCCTGAAAGTGCGCAGACATACATAGAAACTGTGCATAACTTTTACATATTTCCAGTCAGCAGCATAACTGCCGTCAGCGCGGCAAGTGGTGCTGTTTCTGTGCGCAGAATACGCGGCCCAAGGGTAGCGGCTTGGCCGCCCGCGTCCTGCACAAGGCGCACTTCCTCTGTGGAAAAGCCGCCCTCCGGACCAATAAAGATGCTGATTTCCGAATCGACCCGATTGACAGCGTCGGTCAGAGAAACACCGCCGCCCTCATAAAACAGCAGACATTTCCCCGGTGCGGTGCATACCGCCTGCTGAAGGGAAATGCAGGGGGCAACCTCCGGCAAAATGCCGCGGCCGCTCTGTTTGGCCGCTTCGCAGGCGATTTTCTGCCAGCGCTGCACTTTTTTTGCGGAAGTTTTGCCGTCCGGTCGGGAAACGCAGCGGGAAGTCAGCGTGGGGACCACGCGGAAAACGCCGAGTTCCACCGCTTTCTGTACGATAAAATCCATTTTTGTACTTTTGGGGATTCCCTGATACAGGGTAACATGAACGCTCGGCTCGGTCTGATTATTCGCGGCAGAAAGGATATGAACCGATACGATGTCCGGGGTAACTTCTGTAATTTCTCCCTGATAGTCGTGGCCCATGCCGTCGCACAGTGTCAGCGCTTCGCCGGGGTGCATTCGCAGACTTCTGGAAATATGGCGTGCGTCCTCGCCGGTCAGAGTGGCCTGGGTGCCGGTCAGCGGGGAAATGAAAAAACGGGGCATAGTGTTTCCTCCCTTTACAATCCTGTTCGTTAGTATACCATGCGGCAGAAAAAGATGCAAAAAGCCGCGGCTTTTTGCCGCGGCTCAATTTGCGGGATATGCTGTTTTTCGCACAGAAGGGAGCTTTTACTGCAGGCGCTGTTTTAAGGCCGCCAGCTCGGCGGATAGCTCCTTCGGCAGTCTGTCGCCGAACTTTTTGTAGTGTTCGGTGATTGCGTCGGCTTCTTTCCGCCACTGGTCCTTATCGACAGTCAGAATATCTTTCATGGTTTCCGGGCTGACAGCGTCCTCCAGACCGGTCATGTCGATGTCTTCTGGTGTTGGAACATAGCCGATTGGTGTTTCCACAGAATTAGCCTTGCCGTCGCAACGGTCAAGAATCCAATCCAGTACACGCAGATTGTCGCCGAAGCCCGGCCACAGGAAGTTCCCGTCCTTGTCCAGACGGAACCAGTTGACGTTGAAAATCTTTGGCGCCTTGTCGCCTAGCTTCTTGCCCATTTCAATCCAGTGCGCAAAGTAGTCGCCCATGTTATAGCCGCAGAATGGCAGCATGGCCATGGGGTCACGCCGGACCACACCAACGGCACCGCTGGCGGCTGCGGTGGTTTCGGAGGCCATAATGGAACCGACGAATACGCCGTTGTTCCAGCCGCGGGACTGGTACACTAAAGGTGTTGTCTGGGCGCGGCGGCCGCCGAAGATGATGGCAGAAATCGGAACACCGGTTCCCTTATCAAATTCAGGGCTGATGCAGGGACAGTTCTTTGCCGGCGCAGTAAAGCGGCTGTTGGGGTGTGCGCCCTTTTCCTTGCTGGTTTTTCCGTTCCACGGGCGGCCCTTCCAGTCTACGCCGTTCTCCGGCGGATTTTTGTCCAAACCTTCCCACCAAACAGTGTTGTCGTCTTTATTGAGCGCAACGTTGGTGAAGATGGTGCCTTTGCGGGTAGTTGCGAGGGCGTTGGGGTTGGATTTATTATTGGTGCCGGGGGCAATGCCGAAGAATCCGTTTTCCGGGTTGATAGCCCACAGACGGCCGTCCGGACCAATGCGCATCCACGCAATGTCATCGCCGACGGTAAAGATTTTATAGCCTTTTTTGCGGAAACCCTCCGGCGGAATGAGCATGGCAAGGTTTGTTTTGCCGCAGCCGGACGGGAACGCTGCCGAAACATATTTGATTTCGCCCTTGGGGTTCTGGATGCCGAGAATCAGCATATGTTCTGCCATCCAGCCTTCCTGTTTGCCCTGATAAGAGGCAATGCGCAGTGCAAAGCATTTTTTGCCCAGCAGAACGTTGCCGCCGTAGGCAGAGTTAACGGAGATAATGGTGTTGTCCTCTGGGAACTGGCAGATGTAGCGTTTGTCCGGGTCAACATTGCACTTGCAGTGCAGACCGCGTACCCAGTCATTGCTGTCACCCAGTACGTCCCAAATTTTATTTCCCACACGGGTCATAATGGACATATTCAAAACGACATAAATAGAGTCGGTGACTTCCACACCGACCTTTGCAAACGGAGAACCAACAGGTCCCATGGAGTAAGGAATGATATACATAGTGCGGCCGGCGTAACTGCCGCGCGCAATATCAAACAGCATTTTGTAGCACTTCTGCGGGTCCATCCAGTGGTTGGTAGGGCCGGCGTCCTCCTCTTTGCGGGAGCAGATAAAGGTGCGGCCCTCCACACGGGCCACATCGTTTTCCGCTGTACGGTGCAGGTAGCAGCCGGGCATCTTTTCCTGATTCAGCTTAATCATTTCCCCGGTTTGAACAGCTGTTTTCCGCAGCATTTCCAGCTGTTCCTCTGTGCCGTCTATCCACATGACGTCCGCCGGTTTAACTAGGTCCTTCACTTTTTGGAGCCAACTCAGTACAGATTGATTATTTGTCATACAAATGCTCTCCTTCCAACCCAATAACAATTCACAAAGCTGTTAAACAGTCGTTTACCAATGATTATAGTACAGAACACAGCAGGAAGCAAGGAGTCAATATGAATTTTTTGAAAATTTTTCTTTCAATTATTTTCTTCCATGGGCATTTCGGGGCGCGCATTCAAGTCATTTCCGGCGGTATGTCCAGCTAAAAATTCATAATAAGCCTGGGAGCCAATCATAGCGGCGTTGTCTCCGCACAGCGGCAGGGCCGGGCAGAAAAAGCCCCAGCCGCGTTCCGCACAGGTGTGTGTCAGGCGGCGGCGCAGAAGGCGGTTTGCGCTGACACCGCCCGCCAGTACCAGCGTTTTGGCGCCGGTGTCCTCGGCGGCACGGACGAAGTTGCACTCCAAACAGTCCACAACAGCACAGCGGTATGAAGCGGCAAGGTCCGGAATGGACAGCGTTTCGCCACGCTGGTCCGCGTTGTGAATCAGGTTAATGACCGCGGTTTTCAGGCCGGAAAAGCTGAAATCGTAGAGGGAGCCGTCCACATGTGGGCGCGGCAGGTGAAAAGCCTTTTCGTCGCCGCCCTCGGCGGTTTCGTCCAGCTCAATGCCGCCGGGGTAAGGCATGCCCATGGCACGCGCGGCTTTATCGAAGGCTTCGCCGGCGGCATCGTCGCGTGTTTGGCCCAGAACGGTAATTTTGGTGTAGTCCGCGACCTGTACAATGTGTGTGTGCCCGCCGGAAACCACCAGACACAGAAACGGCGGCGTCAGCTCTGGGCTGGTCAGATAGTTGGCGGCGACGTGCCCGCGCAGGTGGTGCACCGGCACCAGCGGTTTGCCGGAAGCCATGGCAAGCCCTTTTGCAAAGTTAACGCCGACCAGCAGTGCGCCGATAAGTCCCGGTGCATAGGTGACACCGATGGCGTCCACGTCGGCCAGCGTCAGGTTTGCATCCTCCAGTGCCTTTTGGGTAACGGGGACGACGGCTTCACAGTGGCGGCGGCTGGCAATTTCCGGCACAACTCCGCCATACAGTTTATGTTCTTCTACCTGAGAGGCCACTACACTGGAGAGAATTTTGCGGCCGTCCTCTACGACAGCAGCGGCGGTTTCATCACAGGAACTTTCTAATGCGAGTATTTTCATAAGATGCAGAAACTCCTCAAAATTTAAAAATGCAGATAATCGGCAAGTTTGTAAAAAATCGGAATGGTGGTAAACAGGATCCACGCCGGATGCCATTTGTCACGGTAAAAACCCAGCAGCAGAAAGAGAATCGTAACCAAAATGGGATAGGCGCCGGTAATGCCCGCATAAAAGGCCGGTATCATGAAGAAGACCAGCCAGCCCGGGTGCCATAAGTGAAAGCAGCAGCCGAGAATCAGATATATCAGGGCAGTGGCGGGCGAAAAGAAACTTTCCGCAAGGCTGTTCAGCGGCGGAATGACAATGAATAAAAGCTGAAGCAGCAGTGCGGCAAGCAGCGGCGCGGCGGCTATAAAATTCTGCAGAGCAGGGGAGAATTCGGAAGTTCCCGGCTGTACGTTATCAACCGGACCGCTTGGCGGAACCGTGCTGGCCCAATTCGGCGCTTCGCTTTGGGCAGTGTTTTGAGCTGATTCCACTGGGTCGTCCGTCTTCAGCAGGTCATCCAGCGAAATATGGTAGAGCCTTGCCAGCAGAATGAGGTTGTCGGTGTCCGGTGAAGATTCCGCCCGTTCCCATTTGGAAACGGCCTGCCGGCTGATGCCAAGCCGTGCCGCCAGTTCTTCCTGAGAAAAGCCGTTCTTTTTGCGCAGCTGAACCAACCGGTTTGCGATTTCAATATTCATAGAGAAGACTCCTTTGTGATTGGAATGGCAAAAGCATAGCAGAAAAGGCGGCTGTAGGAAAGCATTTCTGCTTTTCAGCGGCGCAACTAACGGTTGCGGCCCTCAAAATAGGGCCGTTTTGGGAGAAAACGGCGGGTTAACAGCAGGGCAGCTTCTTCCGGATGAGTGTAGAAATGCGGCCGCCGCCCAACGGGCAGAAACCCCAGCGACCGGTAAAGTGTCAGCGCCGGCAGATTGCTTTCACGCACTTCCAGCGTGACAAAGGCACCGTTTTGGCTTTCAGCATAGCTTAGCAAAGTTTGCACCAGCCTACGGCCAACGCCCTGCCGCCGTGCAGAGGGAAGCACAGCGATGTTGTCAATGTATCCTTCGCCGCAGACAAAATGCATGCCGCCGTAGCCAACGGGAATGCCCTCCAGCAGCGCTACCTGAAAGACAGCGGTGCTGCAGACAAGTTCCGCCCGCAAGCCCTCTTCCGTCCACGGGGCGGAAAAACACAGGCGTTCAATCTCCGCCAGTGCCGCAATGTGTATTTCTGCCATAGGGACAATTTTCAACAGAATACTCATACAGGGTCCCTTGCATACAGCAGGAAATCAAAGCCAATCTCAGTTGTTAGGCAGGAGATGGTTTTCAGTTTTTCACAGCCCGCTTTCGGTGTTTTCCAGTAATAAGGCGTCATGGCAAATAGGTCCTGCACGTCCTGCCCCTGCAGGGAAAGGGTTCCGCGTACCGGAAAGCGCTGTACAAAATGAAATCCGGAATAGGCGGTATCCTTTGTTTCATTTTCGTAGGGCGCGTCATATAAAATTTCTTTTAGGCCGAACAGATGACGCGCACTGGGCACAGCTAGTACAAAATGGCCGCCGGGTTTTGTAACACGGCAAAATTCCTCCGGTACGACCGGCGCAAAAATATCAGCGAGCAGGTCAGCGGAAGCATCCGCCAGCGGCAGGGAAAAGTTGCTGGCTACGGCAAAGGAGACATCCGGCGCGGCCTTTGCGGCCAGCCGCACAGCGGCTTTGGAGATGTCACAGCCAAACAGCTGTGCCCTTTGGCCGCTTTCCCGCAGAGCGGAAGCCATCCGCGCGGTGTAGTAACCTTCCCCGCAGCCGGCGTCCATCACTACCGGCTCTGCGGTGTCAGAAAGACAGCGGCGGGCAATGCGGCACAGAGCATCGGCAAAAAGCTGATAATGTCCGCCGGACAAAAAGCGTCGCCGCGCTGCGACCATGGCCTTGTCGTCGCCGGGCGATTTGCTGTGCTTTTTGTTGGGCGGCAGCAAATACAGATAGCCCTCTTTGGAAAAGTCAAAGCTGTGGCCGTTTTTACAGGTAACAGAGAGATTGCCATTTGCATAATAAAGATGATTATTGCAGATAGGACAACTGAAATACATGAAAGGACTCCTTAATGTCAGTCAAGCTTTTGCTTCGTACCACGTTTTGCCGATTTTTGCGTCCGCTACCAGCGGCACAGAAAGCTGCGCAGCGTTCTCCATTTCTTCCTGCAGCAGCGCTTTGGCCGTTTCCGCTTCCGCCTCTGGTGCCTCGACAATCAGTTCATCGTGAACCTGCAGAATCAGCTGTGAAGAAAGGCCCTCTCGGTGAAGGCGGTTTTCCACGTGAATCATGGCAATTTTAATAATGTCAGCCGCCGCGCCCTGAATAGGCATATTGCGTGCGACGCGTTCCCCAAAGGAGCGCAGGTTGAAGTTGCTGCTTTTCAGTTCCGGCAGATATCGCCGCCGGCCGAAAATCGTTTCGGCGTAGCCTTTCTGTTTGGCTTCCTCTACCATGCGCTGCATATAGTCGTTGATACCGCTGTAATGCTGCAGGTAATCCCGAATATAGGCATCTGCTTCCTGGCGAGTGATGTGCAGTTGTTTGGAGAGAGAAAAGGCACCGATACCATATACAATACCGAAGTTGACGGCTTTTGCACGGCTGCGCATCAGCGGTGTGACCATTTCCTCCGGCATATGGAACACCTGTGCGGCGGTGGCGCGGTGAATATCCTCACCGCTGCGGAAGGCGTCAATCATGTTTTTATCGTTGGCGGTATGCGCCAGTACCCGCAGCTCAATCTGCGAATAATCGGCGTCAATCAGCACACAGCCGGGTTTTGCCACAAAAAAGCGGCGCAGCTCACGGCCAATGTCCGTACGGACCGGAATGTTCTGCAGGTTCGGCTCCGTGGAACTAATGCGGCCGGTGCGTGTTTCGGTTTGGTTAAAGCTGGAGTGAATGCGTTCGTCCGGCGCAATGACCTTCAACAGGCCGTCGCAGTAGGTGGACTTCAGTTTGCTGACGGTGCGGTACTGCAGGACCAATTCCACGACCGGATTGTCATACCGAAGATTTTCCAGAACAGCGGCGCTGGTGGACCAGCCGCTTTTTGTTTTTTTGCCATGTGGCAGGCCCAGCTTGACGAACAGTGCCTCACCTAGCTGTTTGGGGCTGTTCAGGTTAAATTCGTACCCGACTTCTTCCCAAATTTGTTTTTGGAGGGCGTCTGCTTTTTGAGCCAGCACATCTCCATAGGCGGCAATTCTCTTGGCGTCCACGGCAAAGCCGGCTTGTTCCATATGGGCCAGTATGCGTGCCAGCGGCTGCTCAATGTTTTGCAGCAGGGTGGTTTGGTTCGCTTCGGAAATATTTTTTTCCAGCACACTGCACAACTGCGGTAAGGACTGCCACTGCCCACAGGCAGAAAGAGTGTCCATACGCATTAGGTCCTGCGGCTGCAGCCCCTTCGGTGTAACAGAGGAGGGGAGCGGAATGCCGTATTCCTGACACAGATGCGCATAGCTGTAGCTTTTGGCGGTCGGGTTCAGCAGGTAGGCAGCCAGCAGAGCGTCCGTTTCCACAAGAAGTTCCGCGCCGGAAGATTCCACGGCAAGGTAGAGCAGCTTGCTGTCAAAGGTACAGCAGGGCAGATGAAGCGCGAAAACGCGGTCCCATTCCTGCGGGGACTCCAGCAGGAAGACGGCCTGCTTATGTACCACGCTCAAGCGCTGAAGGCTGCGGCCCTCAAAGATGCCCGCGAGATACAGATGCCCGTCGGCTTTCAGTTTACTGCACAGCTGTTCTATATCTGGGTGCAGCACAAGGGCAACCGCTGTGTCTGCCTCGGCAGGGTTCGACTGTTCCACGGTGTCGCCAAGGTCCAGGGATTCCAGCATTTTAAAGAATTCCAGACGCCGCATGAGGTCAGTCGCTTCCTGCTTCTGTACCGGGCCACGGACATAGCCCTGAATATCGGTGCCAACGGGCACATCGGTGCGGATGGTCCCCAGCTCGCGGGACAGGTAGGCACTTTCACGGCCGTTTTCCAACTTTTGCCGCATACTCTCGCGAATATCCAGCTCTTTTAAATGGTCATAAATATAATCAATCGAGTGGTACTGCTGTATCAGCTGACCGGCACCTTTTGGCCCGATACCCCTAACGCCGGGGATACAGTCGGAGGAGTCACCCTGCAGGGCTTTGATTTCAATCATTTCCGGCGGTGTTACACCGAATTCCTCCATAACGCGTTGTTCATCGTACAGGGTGACCTGTGGCTGTCCGTATTTTGTGCGGGCCAGCCGGACGGAAACATACGGCCCGACCAGCTGCAGACTGTCACGGTCACCAGTGGCAATGACACAGGTATCTTTGCGGCGGGTGCAGGCGGCCCCCAGCGTGCCCAGAATATCATCCGCCTCATATCCTTCACAGGTTACCAGCCGGTATCCCAGCAGCGTCAGCAGCTTTTTGAGGTTTGGCAGCTGTTGTGCCAGTTCCTCCGGCATTCCGTGGCGATTGGCCTTGTATCCAGCATAGCGTTTGTGGCGGAAGGTGGGCGCATTCAGGTCAAAGGCAATGGCAGTCGCGTCCGGCTGCACTTCCTTTTCCAGTTTTTGCAGCACAGTCATAAAGCCATAAATACCGTTTGTATATAAGCCTTCTTTGGTGGTCAGAAGCTTAATACCGTAAAAGGCGCGGTTTAAAATGCTGTTCCCGTCCAGGACGAGTAATTCCATAAAGTACCTCCGGAGTTATCATTGATTGCGGCAGTTTTATGATTCCTATTATATTGAATGAACTAGAGGTTCACTTTTACACCTAGCAGGCCCGCAAGTGCGGCGGCCTGTGTCAGGCTGACGGTGGCCCCTTTCAGCTCCGTCGGCGGCCATGAAACGACCGGAGAGCAAAAGGTTCCGGTGGAAAAGTCAATGCCGGCAAGCGGCGTTTTAAAAAAATAATTTTTGACAAAGCGGCAGCCGTGCAGGGACAGACGTTTACATTTCGCTTCCGATATAGCCGCCTCGGTAAAATCGGTGTCTGTCAGGACGGTGTCCGTCATCTTGGTGTGGTCAAAATCGGCATATTGGAAGGTGCTTTGCTCTATGGTGCAGCGGCGCATAACAGAGCCGTTCAGGTTGGTGCCGATGCACCGGCAGCTAATGAAGCGGCAGCGGGCAAAGTAGGCGTCCGTCAATAGGCTGTTGGAAAGGTCGCAGTTCTGGAACTGCACGTCCGTAAAAGAAGCACCAGCCAGACTACAGCCGGAAAAAGTGCAGGAAGAAAACGTACAATGCTGCACCTCCAGCTTGTCCAGTGTTTCTTCCTGCAGGACCATGCGGCTGTACGAACCGTTTTCCAGCGGTGATTCCTTCCGCAGCAGCGTGTGCAGCTGCCCCAAAAAAGCAGAAGAAGTTAAGATATCCATAAAGTTTCACCTCCAGAGGGGATTCCTTAAAAGTATACCACGTTTTCCCGGTGCGTGGAAGAGAAGTGCCGCGCTCCACCGCAAAAAGGACGTGCAGGCTTTGGTTTGTCGCCAAAAGCGTGTTATAATACGGAAAGAGTCTTTCATCTGCAGGAGGAAATCAATGCTGAAAATAGGGAATGTAGAACTGACGGGCCGCGCACTGCTGGCCCCTATGGCGGGCGTGACCGACCGCGCCTTCCGGGAGATGTGTATCCGCTTTGGGGCAGGTTATTGTGTTACCGAGATGGTTAGTTCCAAAGCGCTGCAGTATCACGACAAAAAGACCGCAGCGCTAATGGAGATTGGTCCAAAAGAACATCCCTGCGGCCTGCAGATTTTCGGCAGCGAGCCGGATACCATGGCACAGGCTGCCAAACAGGCGCTGGCTTTTTCGCCGGACATTATAGACATCAATATGGGCTGTCCGGTGCCGAAAATCAACGCTTCCGGCAGCGGCGCGGCGCTGATGAAACAGCCGGAGCTCTGCGCGGAAATCGTTGCGGCCGTCAAGAACGCGGTGAATGTACCGGTCACCGTGAAAATGCGCACGGGCTGGGACAGCGGAAGCATCAATGCGGTGGAGGTAGCCAAAGCGTGTGCGGATGCTGGTGCGGATGCCATTACGGTACACGCCCGTACCAAAATGCAGATGTATCGGCCCGGCGTGGACTGGCGCGTTATCCGCGCGGTGAAGCGGGCGGTGAATGTGCCGGTTATCGGCAACGGAGATGTGACAGGACCGGTTTCCGCGGCACATCTTTTGGAACAAACCGGCTGTGACGCTGTGATGATTGGGCGCAGTGCCATGGGAAATCCGTGGATTTTTCAGCAAATCAATGCGGCACTGCAGAATCAGGTGGAAATTGTGCCGGAACCGGGCATTTATCAGCGCCTGACTGTCATGTTAGAGCATATTTCCAAAATGGTGGAATATAAAGGAGAGCACCATGCCATGCGGGAGGCGCGCAAACATGTGTCGTGGTACCTGCACGGACTGCGCGGCGCGGCACAGTTTCGCCGGTGGGCGGGGGAACTGGAAACGTTCCATGACTTGGAGCTTTTGGCGCGGGATGTACTGGCAGAAAACCTGAATGTTTCACCGCCGGACTGTGAGAGGTAAAAATTGGTGCCATTTTTGCCTTTTGTGCGAAAAAATTCTTTGTGAATGCGGAAATCCTGTTGCACGATACTACTTGTATTCGGGCCTTAGTTTGTGCTAGAATAAAAAACAGTATTAATCAAAAAGAATAAGTGAATAGAAAATGTATAGCGGAGCGTTTTACTCCGCTTTTTTACAGGAGGTACGTAAACGTGAAGAAAAAGACAGTTCGCACACTGCTTTTGCTGTTTACCCTGTTTTTTGCGGTTTCCACATTTAGTTTAACGGCTTTGGCCGAAAGCGGCGATACCGAAACGGATTCGCAGCCCGGTACAACCATATCGCAGGGCGGTGAAGTTCCGCCGGGCACCCCGTACAGCAGTGATGCCGATACTGACGACCAGCCAACCCAGTCAACCAGCCGTCCTCCCCACCATCATTCTTCCCACAGTACGAGCGATGACGATGGGAGCAGAAACAACGATAACGATGATGGAGGAACACAGGACCACTCCCACAGCAGTTCGTCGCGGTCATCAAGCAAGGCGGATACCGACCAATCCCGCAGCAGGTCTTCCAGCCGAAACTCCACATCTGCCACTTATGTAGACCCGGACAATTCTGTAGGCAGCCGGAAGGGCACTTCCCGTTCAGCTACGCCCAATACTTATGAAAGCCAAATTAACCAGAGCGCTTCTGCTCTTGGCGGCTCGGTCACACCAGACGCCAGTTCGGAGGACTGGAATGATTTATATAATGAAAGCGCTTCGTCTCCCGGAACGGGTTCCGCGTCCAGTGCGGCGGCCGGCGGCGCCGGCGCAGTGACCAGCGGTAAAAGCAACGGCGTTTCCAGCATGTTCATTGTGGGTGTTGTTCTGCTCATTGCGGCGGCATGCGGCATAGGTGCCTTTGTTTACCTGCAGTTCTTCTCGACAAAGCGCCGGGGCGGCCACGGCGGTCGGCCCGGCGGCGGTGCAGGCGGCGGTTCCGATATTCGGTCGGATGATGGATATAACGATTCCTTCTCCGGTGAGGACACAGGTCCTGTTGTGCCGCCGACACCTCCGGTTTCACAAAGCAGCCTTGAGGCATCCCAGCGTGCACAGGCAGCGGTCCGCGCGGCGGAGGCCCGTGCTGCTGCCGCGGCAGTGGCTGCACGGCGGGAGCCAAAAGCACCGGATGATACCATTCATGACTTTACAGATATCAATTCCAGCAGCGACGGCATTCAGCACCGTGAGGAATATGAAGAATTCATAGAGCGCACACGTCCGCCGATTGTTCCGTCCCCTGCAGTGAAAACGGAAAAACCGTCCCGTACGGTGGAACAGCAGGACCAGGACACGATTGTAATTCCGGATTTTACGGATAAAGAGGCAAAGAAGCGTGCACAGCAGGCACGTACAGCCCGCATGGGGTCCCGCGGCCACCAGCCGCCGCTTACCTCCAATGCCCTGCCGCGAAACCTGCGCGGGCGCCCCACAGCGGCCCAGGTGCAGCATTCCTCTTCGGCATTTGCTCGTCAGACGCCTACTTATCAGCAGCATACAGCGTCTGCTTCCACTGCGCCGGCTGTGTCTAGTCGACAGCCAGCGGCATCGTCCTGTCCGGCACCCGCTGTGCCAAAGAAAAAATCCAGCGATGACTTTGACTGGGACCGGTTCCTGAATGAGAACCGGAACGGATAAAGCATCCTTTCAGTAAACAAAAAGCATCCGCGGAGAGAAGTCTTTCTCTGCGGATGCTTTCGTGTATAAAGAATACGTCAGGTCCCTGTTACAGAAGCGAGCCCGGTGGTAAAGGAGATGCTTTTGCCGTCCGTGTGTGCACAAATGGTTTTTTGTTCATCTGTACGGTAAATCTGCACACCAGAAGCCTTTAAATGGGACAGTGTCTGCTGCGGCGGAAAGCCGTAGTCATTTTTGCGTCCACAGGAGATGACCGCGTACGTAGGGGACACAGCCTTTAAAAAGGAAGCGGACGTGCTGGTTTTGCTGCCGTGATGACCGCATTTTAAAACATCCGCGTGCAGTGCGGCACCGCCCTGTACCATTTGCTGTTCGCTTTCCTTTTCGGCATCACCGGTAAACAAAAACTTTTTCTGCCCGATGGTTACCATAAGAACGGCGGAATAATTGTTTAGTGCTTTATAGGAGGCGGACTTTGGTGCCAAAAAAACGGCCTTGCAGGTGCTATCGCTGAGCATGGTCAGACCGGCTTTCACTGGGGTGGCTTTTATGCCCTTTTTCTGTATGGCCCGCAGCAGATGGGAATAAGTGGCGGAAGTAGGAACGTCTTTATCGGCTATGCGCGGCATATAATATTGACCGATGGAGAAGTTTTCTACAATTTTCTGCATACCACCGATATGGTCCGCATGGGGGTGTGTGGCAACGACCATGTCCAACTTTTGAATGCCAAGGCTTTTTAGTTCCTTGACAAGATAGCTGCCGCACTCCGATGTGCCAGCGTCAATTAAAATGTTCTTTCCGTCGGCCAGTTGCAGCAGTTCGCTGTCCCCTTGTCCCACATCAAAGAACCACACCGTGTTCTTTCCGGCGGCTGAGGCGACGGAACTGCTCTGACTTGCCGCAGCACTGCCGGTAACCTGCTGTACAGGGGCAGCGGAGCCGATGGTGTCTGTGCTAAGTTGGCAGCCGCACAGCAGAAACAGCGGTGCTAGTGCGCCGGCAAGAAATCGAAATACTTTTTTCATGAATTCATTCTCTCCTTTGCAGACAAAAAGCCGCCCCTAGGGGCGGCTGCCTGGTCAATGTTGATTATTTTTCGGTCTTTACCGCCGCACTGCCATATAGGTTGAAGCGGAAAAGCATGGACTCGTCGTCCGGGTTGTCGCAGGAAATGTAGCAGGAAGCAATCTTTCCGCCCTCGATGAGCCGGGTAAGACCTACCAGCTGGCACAACTTGCTTTTTAGGTTCAGCTTGTCACCTTCATCGGAAACCAGATAAACATTCCCCTTGCACTTTTCCAGCAGGCTGAGGAAATTTGGAACATCAACATCGTGAAGCTCCAGCAAAGATCCTGACATATTGAATCCCCCTTTTCTTCCATAGACGTGGATTGTATCCGGCCGCATGGCCGACCTCTTCTATTATAACAAAGGCCTTTTATTTGTCAATCGTACGAAGCATAAAGTTTTTCATATTGTTTCTAAGATATTTCTTAAAAAAATAGAAACGTATAAAAATTTTTTATGTAATAATACAACACTTCTATTTTACAAATTCCATTTCTTGCGATATAATAAGAAAAATCAATAAAAATCGGAAATTTTCCCCGCGCTTCTGCGGTATTTACAGGGAGGAAGCATATATGCTCGAAAAATACTGGAACCATTTTAAAAGCGGAACAGATATCCGCGGCGTTGCCAGCCCGGGTGCACCAGACGGCCAGGCGGTGGACCTGACAGATGAAAATATCTGTAAAATGACGGCAGGGTTTGTCCTATGGCTGGCGAATAAAACCGGAACGGTGCCGGAAAAGATGACAATTTCTGTTGGGCATGATTCCCGCATTTCGGCGGAACGCATTCAGGCAGATGTTGTTCAAACACTGAAAAGTGCCGGGTGCCGGGTACTGTGCTGCGGACTGGCCTCTACCCCTAGCATGTTTATGACAACGGTGGACCTGAGCTGTACCGGTGCGGTGCAGATTACCGCCAGTCACCATCCCTTTTACCGCAACGGTCTTAAATTTTTCACTCGGAACGGCGGATTGGAAGGCAGTGATATTGAGGAAATCCTGCTGCACGCACAGAACGGCGACACGCCGCCCGCCGCACAGGGCACCGTACAGGATACAGACTATATGCGGCAGTACAGCACCCGCCTGCGTGAAATGATTAAAAAGGGCGTTAACGCAAAGGACTATGACCTTCCGCTGCAGGGATTTCATATTGTAGTAGATGCCGGCAACGGTGCGGGCGGATTTTATGCCTCGGATGTACTGCGGCCGCTGGGCGCGGATACTTCCGGCAGCCAGTATCTTACACCGGACGGAATGTTTCCAAACCATATTCCAAATCCGGAAAACGGAAAAGCTATGGCGGCGGCGCGCAGGGCCGTATTAGAGAATCATGCCGACCTCGGCGTCATTTTCGACACCGATGTGGACCGCGGCGGTGCCGTGGACAGCGAGGGCAATGAGCTAAACAAAAATCGTTTGATTGCAGTAGCGAGTGCCATTGCACTGGAAGACAATCCCGGTGCGACGATTGTCACGGATTCTGTCACCAGCGACGGACTGAAAACATTTATTGAACAGGACCTCGGCGGAAAACAGCGCCGCTTCAAACGCGGCTACCGCAATGTGATTGACGAGGCGCTTCGTCTGAATGCAGCGGGTGTCAACTGCCCGCTTGCCATTGAAACCAGCGGCCATGCTGCCATGCGGGAAAATTATTTTTTGGATGATGGCGCTTATTTGGTGACGAAAATCATTATCAAAGCCGCTTCTCTGTGCCGGGAAGGCAAAAGTCTGAAAGATTTGATTGCGGCGCTGCCGGAGCCAGAGGAAACGGTGGAACTGCGTCTGCCGATTCTTGATGAGGACTTTCGCAAAACAGGGGAGCAGGCCATGGAAAATCTGCGCCAATGTGCAAGTCATCAGCCGCACTGGCATATTGACCCGGACGGCTGTGAAGGCGTACGTCTTTCCTTCGACAAACAGGCGGGAGATGGCTGGGCACTGCTGCGCCTGAGTGTGCACGACCCGGTTCTGCCGCTCAATATTGAAAGCAACTTGGCCGGCGGCCTGATGCTTATCACCGGACAGTTGTATGTGAATCTGCGTACACAGGCGGGGATTGATACGTCCTCGTTGGAAGCGTTTATTGCAGGAGAAACGACCGGAGAGTAAACAAGAAAAAGAAAAAAGGCCGCGGCTTAAAAAACAGCCGCGGCCTTTCGTTTATGATTCTTTTGGCGGTTCGTCACTGTGCAGGTGTACTAAGTGAGAAATACCTACAATGTTTTCTCCCTGCTGCAGGGCGGTGGGGGACATAAGCGCGCCGGTTGCAAGGAATAATACGTCGTGCAGGACACCGGCCTCCAGCTGACGCAGGATATATCCGCAGACAACGGAACCGCTGCATCCGCAGCCGGAGCCGCCCGCGTGAACGTCCTGCTTTTTGCGGTCGTAAATCATCAGCCCGCAGTCGTTGTGAAGTGTCTCAATATCCCACCCAGCTTTGCGCATCATCTGACGCAGAAGGCGGCTGCCGACATAACCGAGGTCACCGGTCAGAATCAGGTCAAAATCAGCCGGAACGTGGTCGGTATCTGTCAGGTAATCGGTCAGGGTGCGCACAGCTGCCGGTGCCATGGCAGCGCCCATATTGTTGGCATCGTTTACGCCCAAATCCGTCATACGGCCGAAGGTTACTTCCGTAATCGAAACCGGTGCGCTGCGTTTGCCGAGAATGACCGAGCCTGCGCCAGTTGTGGTCCACTGGGAGGTTGGTGTGCGCTGACCACCGTATTCCAGCGGAAAACGAAACTGCCGTTCTGCCGAGCAGAAATGGCTGCTGGTGACCGCCGCGGCGTTTTCCGCGGCACCGCCCGCGACAAATGCCGCGGCCATTCCCATGGTCTGCGCCATGGTGGAGCAGGCCCCGTACTGTCCCAGGAACGGGATGTTCATGTCCCGCAGGCCATAGGTGGAGGAAATACACTGATTGAGCAGGTCACCGGCAAAGATATACTGAATATCTGACGGCTGCAGGCCGGCCTTGTGCAGGGCGGTTTTGACCGCCTCAGTTTGCAGGCGGCTTTCGGCTTGTTCCCAGGTATCCATACCAAGTAGGGTATCAGAATAGATAGCATCAAAATAACTTGCCAGCGGGCCTTCTCCCTCTTTTTTTCCTGCACAGGACCCGCTGCCGAGGATATACACCGGCGGGTCCAGCTGCAGGGTGCTGTTCCCTGTGCGCTGTATCAAAACAAATCTGCTCCTTTCACACGGCTGGTTTTATTGGAAAAGGTACAGAATCAGGCCGTATATTACACTGGCAGTGGTGCCGTACACCAGCACAGGCCCCGCTACCGTGAACATTTTGGCACCCAGCCCGAGTACCAAACCTTCGCTTTTAAACTCCATGGCAGGGGAGACAATGCTGTTTGCAAAACCGGTAATGGGCACAATGGTGCCGGCGCCGGCGTGCTTTGCCAAATTGTCAAAAACGCGGCAGGCAGTGAGCAGAGCGGTGGCCGCAATCAGCGTGATGGAAACCCATGTGCTGGCGGTGTCTTTGTCCAGCCCCACGGACTGGTACAAGTTGCAGAGCCATTGCCCCACGGCACAGATGCCGCCGCCGACGCCGAAGGCCCAAAGGCAGTCAACGAATAGGTTGCTGTTGGGTGAGGCTTCTTCATACATGGACTTGTACTGCTGCTGTGTAATCTGCATAGTAAAAAAGGCCCCCTTTGGCAATTAGCCTGTCCAGGGGACCTTCGATTATACGAAAGCTTCGGTAAAAATCGTTATAGGGAAAGGGTATCGGCCAGCTTGTCCAGTTCTTTCATCCATAGGTGAACACTGGCATCGCTTGGCATACGCCAGTCACCGCGGGGTGAAAGCGTAATGGTACCGACTTTGGGGCTGTCCGGCAGGCAGCTGCGCTTGAACTGCTGATGGAAAAAGCGCTGATAGAACTTTTTCAGCCAGCGGAAAATTTCAGACGGCGAATAGATACCGGCAAAGGTGTCCGCGGCCATGCGGTATATTTTTGCCGGCGAAAAGCCGAAACGAAGCATATAGTACAGAAAATAGTCGTGCAGTTCATAAGGACCGACGACCTCTTCCGTCTTTTGGGCGATTTTACCGTCTTTTGGCGGCAGAAGTTCTGGACTGACTGGTGTGTCCAGTACGTCCAGCAGGATACGGCTGATTTCACCGCCGAATGCCTGCGCTGCGTAGCGCACCAGATGGCGCACCAGCGTTTTGGGGATGGAAGCGTTTACGCCGTACATACTCATATGGTCGCCGTTATAGGTGGCCCAGCCCAGCGCCAGCTCCGAAAGGTCACCGGTGCCGATAACCAATCCACCGGACTGATTTGAAATATCCATAAGAATTTGCGTGCGTTCCCGTGCCTGGCTGTTTTCGTAGGTGATGTCCTGCACTGCTTCATCGTGGCCAATATCCGCAAAATGCTGATGAACAGCGGCGCCGATGGGAATTTCACGGAAGGCAACGCCCAGCGCACGGGAAAGTCCCTCGGCGTTGCTTTTGGTGCGGCCGGTGGTGCCAAAACCCGGCATGGAAATGGCAGTAATGCCGCTGCGCGGCAGACCCAGTAGGTCAAAAGCGCGCACCGTTACCAGCAGTGCAAGGGTAGAGTCCAGTCCGCCGGAAATACCGATAACAGCGGACCGAATGCCGGTATGCTTCAGGCGCGTTTTCAGGCCGTTTGCCTGCAAAGAAAGAATACGGTCACAGCGCTCAGCGAGGTCTTTTGTGCTTTCTGGAACAAATGGCGTTCGTGGGAAGCGCCGCTGCAGGTGCTGCCGGTCAAAGGCGTAATCAAAGGAGAACGGAATGACCGTTTCAGCCGGCGCGGGAACGTCCTGCCAGGTGGTGGTGCGCCGGCGTTCCTGCAGCAGGCGCTCTAAATCGGTGTCCGCGGTGAGAATGCCTGTTTGGAACAGCGGGGAGGACGACAGCACGGAACCACCTTCGGCAATCAGATTATGCGCAGCAAAGACAAGGTCCGTAGTCGATTCTCCCTCACCGGCGTCCGCGTATACATAGGTACAGTACAGGCGTGCGCTTTGTCCGCGCACCAAGTCCTGCCGGTACTCCGCCTTGCTGATGACTTCGTCACTGGCTGAAGCATTGAATATGACCGTAGCGCCGGCCTGCGCCATTGCAATGCTCGGCGGTGCGGGTACCCATAGGTCTTCACATATCTCCACACCGATAACCAATTCCGGCAGTTCATGGCAGGTGTACAGCAGACCGGAGCCAAGTGTTGTTTCCTGGCCGGCAAAAGATACGGAAAGCGGTGTCTGCGGTGCAGGCGTAAACCAGCGCTGCTCATAGAATTCACTGTAATTCGGCAAAAAGCGTTTGGCGGAAAGTCCCAAAAGTCTGCCGCCGCAGCACACAGCCGCGCAGTTGTACAGGGAGGCACCGTGCAGAACCGGTACACCTACGGCGAACAGAATGGGCAGGGAAGCGGTTTTTTTCAGCAGCCATGCGAGGGCATTTTCTGCGGCTTTCTGCAGGGTACAGTCATGGAACAGGTCACCGCAGGTGTAGCCGGTCAACGCAAGCTCCGGAAATACCACGGCACCTACATTGTGTTCGGCACAGGCCGCAATCTGCTGATAGACTGCCTGCGCGTTTTCTTCACAGTTGGCAACTCGAATGACTGGTGTAGCCGCCGCGGTACGGAAAAAGCCGTCGGACGGGACTGCAGCGGAATCTGTTTTTTGCAGTTTTATCATGTTGGGAGAACCTCCCCTTTCGTTGGCAGGTGAATAAAGAAAAAGGCGCTGCAGCCTGCGGAAAACCGCACAGCGGCAGCTGCCTGTTTATTTGCAAGTGTAACCATTTTAAAAGCGTTTACGCCGGTCGGCGTGAAAAAATTAGTCAGCGGGCAAAACCTTCCCGACGGCGTCGTTGATTTCGGGAGAGCCGGGGCAGGTGCCGTTCCAGCTCGGCGACGCTGAAGTCGTCCTTGCAGCATAGGCTGATAGCGCGCCGTACAAACAGCATATCCGAAGCGTACCCGCGCATATCTTTGTTCAGCAAGTGCATTTTTGCGACATAATAATAGCAGTTATTCCGTGTCTTTCGTGCCAGATGGTGATAGCTGTCACGGAAAACCCCGAACCGGCCGCTTTTTTGCAGTGCCACGCGAATCATGGCAATGGCGCGAATATAGTCCGTTACCTTTTGAGGGCTGATAGAGCCGAGGGTGCTGTCACCGTGCAGATTGTAGTAATAAAGCGGTTCGTCAATAATGGCAACCTGCTTTGCCTGTGCAAAAATCTGGTGCAGTACGGCGAGGTCTTCAAAGCACATCTTGGGGAAACGAACGCCGGATTTTATAAAAATTTCCCGGCGGTACATTTTACACCAAAGGAAAGACTGAATCAATACGTCACGCAGCAGCATATTCAGTGAATCCTCTGTGTTGTAGACACCGCGGCAGTGGAATGGATATTCAAAAAGGACATCGTTGCACACGATGTGCCAGTAATAATAGCAGCAGGAGATGTCCGCGTGGTTGATGGTGCAGGCACGGTACAGCTGCTCTAAGTAATTTCCGGCAACATAGTCGTCGCCGTCCACAAAGCACAGATATTCGCCGCGGGAGGCTTTCAGTGCCGCGGTGCGGGCGGCGGAAACGCCCGCGTTCGGCTGATTGATGACGCGCACATGGCTGTCTGCCGCAGCGTATTGTTCGAGAATGCATAGGGAATTGTCGGTGGAACCATCATTTACGGCGATAACCTCGTAGGGAACCGAAATGGTCTGGTGTGTCAAAGTATTTAAACACTGCCCAATGTATTTGCCGACGTTGTATACCGGAACAATGACGCTGATAATTGGGTTCTGCATCAATTCGGCCATTCGTTCCCCTCCCTTTACTGTAAAGTTTTAGAAAGTACACATAAAAGTGTACACAAATTCATTGTACAAATTTTTCTGCAAAAGTCAAGCCCGAATAGAAAATCCACAAGGAAAAAACGTCCGCCGAAAAAATTCGGCGGACGTTTGTCCTTTCAGCGGGGAGCTTTACTGGAGGAGGACGGTTTTTTTGAAGATGAGGAAGAAGACGCCGTTTTTGACGATGCAGATGACGGCTTACTCGAAAGAGTGGACGACGCTGTTGAGGAAGCCTTGCTGGAAGTGGCCTTTTTCGACGAAGAGGAAGAGCCGGCGGTTTGCGTAGTGGTGTGCGGCGGATAATAGGAACTGGGCATGGATTCGGTGCGGACCGCACTGCCGTTTTTGTAGAATGTGCGGGTGCAGGTGGCATAACGTCCAGTTTCCACGGTCCCGCGTGTCAGCTTAGAACTAACTTCAATCGTATCCCATGTGCTGCTCTTATAGCCATAAATTGTGCAGTACATGGTGCGGCCGTCCGCACCGCTTTGTATGTACATAGGATAATCTGTCGGGTTACTGAACCGAAAGTCCAGTCCGGGGAAGGATACGGTGGCGTCCTGTCCAATGGGCACATAAGAGGAGGGACTGGAATGCGGGCTGCGTTCCACAATGCCGCAGTTGGAGCGCATGGCAGCGCCGTAAATGGTTGTGCTGCCTTGGCAGATGCCGCCGCCGTAGGACTGAACGGCCTGCCCGTTTTCCAGTGCAGTTGCCAGCTTGTAGCCCTGCGACTGGCCGGCTTCACCGATGGTGCCGAGATACGAGAAAGTGCCGTTTGCGGGAACAACAGTGCCGTTGACTGCGCGCAGTGCTTTGGACATATTATAGGTCCCGTTTTCCGTGTTGCGGGAAATGGTTGTGAAGCTGCCGAGCTTGACAATATGCTGCCGCAAATCATCAATAGTCCTAGTGCAGTCCACTGTTTCGGTTGGAATGGAGATTGTGGCGGAGTCAGAGGTGGGAATAACATCCAACACTTTTTTCAGCAGGGCAGAGTTGCTGACCTTTACGCCAGGGGTACCCTCTGTAAAGGAAAAGCCGCTGCCGTCAAAGGAGCGGATGGTTGGTTCCTTTGCGCTGTGGTTTACGGACTTTGTCAGGTCTTCCAGCTTTGCCTGCAGGCTGGTTTGGTCGACAGTGGGCGTCAGACGATATTCTGTGTCAGAAGAGGCAGAAGAAGCCGATGATGTGGTGGAAGATGCAGTGCCAGCCTGCATTGCCCTTTGCAGCACGGCATTGGTATTATAAGAAATGTGCAGGTCCTTGCCGCTCAGTGTATAGGATTTTTCCCCATGGGTCAGAGTATAGGTACGGGCCGTGTCCTTTTTCTCCATTTGTTCCAGCACAGCGCTGCGCCCCTGTGCCATAGTCATGCCCTTCAGGGATATGCCTTCCACCGTTACACTGCCGAAGACTGGCTGTGTGGAAGAGGTGTTGCCAGAGGTGGAAGCGGTCGGCTGTACAGTGTGACGGAATGTAGTCTTCCCAAGAATGAAAATGGCAGCAGCCGCCGCTGCTGCAACCAGAACGACGGCAAGGACAACTTTTTTGTTTTTTTGTTTGGACTGTGGGTCTTCACTGTATCGGTACATGGGCGATGCCTCCATCTATTTTTTACCCGCCGTGTAAAAAGACAGGAAATTTTTCTGTTTTTCCATTTTGTATTATACCGGTTTCGGTGTATCTTGTAAAGGAAAAGCCGCTGTACACCCGCCGCGGCACAGCAAAACAGGAAAAACACTTTGCCAGTCAGATTCTCTTCCATTATCCATAGAAAATTGCCCGATGATATGGTATACTTAAAAATAAATGAACACGGCCCCTATACCACGGAAAGAAGGAGCAGAGAATGAAGATTCTGATTTTAACAGCGGCAACCGGCGGCGGACATCGACGCGCGGCCCATGCTCTGCAGACTTATATCACAGAACACTCTGAGGGAAATCGGGTGGTAGTTCTGGATGCTCTGAAAGAGATTGGCCCAGTGCTGGACCACACCTGCTGTGACGGATACCGCCTTTTGTGCCGACGTGCACCACAGACATTCGGCAGGCTGTACCGTGCAACCAACAAACCTTCCCCTATGAAAGGCATGATGTTCCAGATTAACTACCAGCACAGCGGCCGGCTGGCACAGGCCATTCGGCAGGTAGCACCGGATGTCATTTTAAGTACACACCCCTTTGCAACCGAGATGGTCTCCCGCATGAAGAAAAACGGTTATCAGGTGCCGCTTTTGTGCCTGATGACGGACTATGGCCCACATCAGGCATGGATTGCCCCCGATGTAGACGCCTATGTTGTGAGCAATGAGGATATGGTGCCGGAAATGGAGGAAATGGGCGTTCCGCCGGAAATCGTGTTTCCATACGGCATTCCGGTTACGGACAACTTCTTCCGAAAAAGTGACCGTGCGGCACTGCGCCGCAGCTTTCAGCTGGACCCGGACAAAACGACGATTCTGTTCATGGCAGGTTCTTTCGGCGTAACAGGCATTATCGGCATTTATGAGGATTTGTGTCACTTGGACATGGACTTTCAGATGATTGTCATTACCGGAAAGAACGCGCGGCTTTACAGCGAATTTGAAAAAATCGTACCGGACAGCGGTAAAAAGACGAAGCTGGTCTACTTTACCAACAAAGTAGAAGACTATATGCACGCAAGCGACTTATTGATTACCAAGCCGGGCGGGCTGACGGTCAGTGAAGCATTGGCAAGTGATTTGCCCATGGCGGTATTTGACGCAATTCCCGGGCAGGAGGAGGACAACGCCGCATTCCTGCAAAACCACCACATGGCAATCAAGCTGGACCAGCATGAGGATACAGCTCAGCAGATTGCCGGACTGCTGGAAGAACCGCGGAAGCTGAAACAGATGCGGCAGGCCTGTGTTGCCTTTGACAAAAGCAAATCCGCTCAGAATATCTTTATGCTGATGCAAAGTTTGTATGACCGGTATCATTCACAGGAAACAGGAAATCATCAGGCCTGACCGGGCCTTTCAGCGCCCCTGCCTGCTGCTGCCTTTTTAGAGCAGGGTGGAGGGGCGCTGTTTCTGTACAAAAGCCCGCCGCGGCGGGCACAAAAAGCGAGGTTTTCTTTTTTGCAGCAGGTTTATCTGGATAACTCTTCCACAACACGTGTCTGTGACGAAGCGGTGCAGGTGGTCCTGAACGCCATGATGCAGACATACGGCAACCCTTCTTCCCTGCACACGCTGGGTTTTGCGGCCGAGCGTGCGCGGGAAACCGCACGGGATCAGGTGGCAGCGGCGCTTTCCGCCCGTCCGGAGGAGATTACATTTACTTCCGGCGGAACGGAAAGCAATAATCTGGCCGTTTTCGGTGCCGCAAAGGCCCGCTGCCGGCGCGGTAAACGCATTGTCACCACGGCGGTGGAACACCCCAGTGTGCTGCTGCCTATGCAGCAGCTAGAGCAGGCGGGCTTTACGGTTACCTATCTGCAGCCGGACAGCACCGGCCATATTTCCCCTCAGCAACTGTATGATGCGGTTATGCCGGACACCATTCTGGTCAGTCTGATGGCAGTGAACAATGAAGTCGGCAGCATTTTGCCAATAGATGATGCACGTGCTGCCATTGACCGTGCCGGTGCGCCGGCGCTTCTGCACGTAGATGCGGTACAGGCATTCGGCAAACTGCCACTGCGCCCCGGCCGCCGTGGAATAGACCTGATGACCGTCAGCTCCCACAAAATACACGGTCCAAAGGGCGTAGGAGCACTATTTATTCGGAAGGGTGTCCACATTCAACCGCGCACTTTCGGCGGCGGACAGGAAAAGAATATGCGCCCCGGCACCGAGCCGATGCCCGCACTCTGCGGATTTGGCGCGGCCTGTGCAGCGCTGCCGGACGTACAGGAGGAGCGGAAAAAAATTGCCGGTCTAAATACATACCTGCGTGAACAGCTTGCCAATATGCCGGGGGTCGTTATCAACAGTGCGGAGGACGCACTGCCCTATGTGCTGAACCTTTCCGCAGGCAGGGTAAAGGCACAAACCATGCTGAACTACCTTTCGGAGCGCGGCGTGTATGTTTCTTCCGGCTCCGCCTGCTCCAAAGGGGCCAAGAGCCATGTGCTTACGGCTATGCAGCTGTCGCCGGAGCGCATTGATTCCGCACTGCGGGTAAGCTTCAGCCGTTATAATACCAAAGCGGACTGTGACGCCTTCCTGCAGGCACTGCAGGAAGGGCTTCGCACTTTGCAGAAGGCCTGACTTTTCTATATTATTATTACGATTAAAAAATAAAGACAGGAATGAAAAGATACGTATGAAAGAAATTATTTTAATAAAACTTGGGGAACTGGTGCTGAAAGGCCTGAACCGCCGCACCTTTGAGGATACTCTGCTGAAAAATCTCCGGCATCATTTGGAACCGCTGGGGAAGTTCGACATACGCTCCCGCCAGTCTGCTGTAACCGTCATGCCGCGGGAAGAAGTGGATATGGACGAGGCAATGGACCGTGTGGGTCATGTATTCGGCATTGCCACCTATGTGCGTGCGGGCGTTGCGCCAAAGAATATGGATAAAATAGAGTTGGCCGCCGCAGACTATCTGCGCAGAGAACTGTTGGCTGCGCATACTTTTAAAGTGGAAGCCAAACGTTCCGATAAAAAATTCCCAATCAAATCGCCGCAGATATGCGCCGAACTGGGTGGCTGCCTGTTGGAACATTTTCCAAACCTGAAGGTGGATGTACACCATCCGGACGTGACCGTTTATGTGGAAGTCCGTGACTTTGGTGCCTATATTCACAGCAATCCCAAACGGGGCGCCGGCGGTATTCCAGTGGGAACCGGCGGAAAAGCCGCACTGCTCATCAGCGGCGGCATTGACAGCCCGGTTGCCGCGTGGCGGATGGCCCGCCGCGGCGTGGAGTTGACCGCGGTCCATTTCGCAAGCCCACCGTACACCAGCGAGCGCGCGGAGCAGAAAGTGGTGGACCTATTAACACAGGTCAGCAGCTATGCGGGACGCATTCCTATGTACACGGTGCCCTTTGCCCATGTACAGGAGGAAATCCGCGACAAGTGTCCGGAGGACCTTTTTACACTGCTGATGCGCCGCTTTATGATGCGCGTTTCCCAGCAGATCGCTGTACAGAATGACTGCCTGACGTTGATTACCGGCGAAAGTTTGGGGCAGGTGGCAAGTCAGACCATGCAGGCCATCTGCTGCACAGACGCCTGTGTTTCCATGCCGGTGTTCCGGCCGCTTATCGGTTCCGATAAAACGGAAATTGTTGATACAGCGCGGAAAATTGGCACGTTCGATATTTCCATTGAACCGTATGAGGACTGCTGCACAGTCTTTACGCCGAAGCACCCCTGCACCAAACCGCACGAGGATAAGCTGGAGCGGGCGGAACAGCTGCTGGACGTAGAGGCACTGGTGCAGGAATGTATACAGAATGCGTCGCTGCGTGTGGTGCAGCCGCGGTAACCAATTAAGAAAAGAGGCAGACCATGGAAGCAGAGATTATCAGTGTTGGTACCGAGCTGCTGCTGGGGCAGGTTGTGAATTCTGATACCGCCTATGTGGCACGCCGGCTGGCGGAGATGGGATTTGATATCCGCTTTACCTGCGTTGTGGGGGATAACTCCGACCGTTTGGCGGAAGTCCTGAAAAACGCACTGGCAAACAGCGACATTGTTGTGGCAACCGGCGGCCTTGGACCTACCGAGGATGACTTGACAAAGCAGACCTGTGCGGCTGCGGCCGGCCGGAAGCTGGTACGCGACGAGGATACCTGCCATAGGCTGGCATCCTATTTTCGCGGGCGAACCTGCAGCCACAGCCAGATGAACCAGGCAATGCTGCCGGAAGGCTGTACGATTTTCCCGAACGACCACGGTACAGCACCAGGCTGCGGCTTTACAACAGATGAAGGAAAAGTCCTCTTAATGCTGCCAGGCCCGCCGCGGGAACTGGTTCCCATGCTGCAGACTTACGCACTGCCGTATCTTGCACAGTGGGTGGACGGCGTAATTGCCAGCACCAATATCCGCGCATTTGGCATTGGAGAAGGCAGCGCCGCCGAAAAGATTGATGACCTTGTGCAGGGGGCTAACCCCACAGCAGCCACTTATGCGCTGGAAGACGAGATGTATGTGCGGGTGACCGCCAAGGCAAAGACAAAGGAAGAGGTACAGGCACTGTGTGCGCCGCTGGCAGACGAGGTCCGCCGCCGTTTGGGCGACTATGTTTATGGGACCGATGTTGACAGCTTGGAAGTCGTGGTTGTGCGTGAACTGCAGCGGCAGGGAAAGCTGCTGGCAACGGCGGAAAGCTGTACCGGCGGTATGCTGGCCGAGCGCATTACGGATATTTCCGGTGCTTCTCAGGTGTTTCACATGGGCCTTGTTACCTACTCCAATGAAGTAAAGAATCTATTGCTGGGGGTGCCGGCGGACCTGCTGGCCGAAAAGGGCGCTGTCTGTCCGGAAACGGCTGCCGCCATGGCACAGGGCGTACGCCGCAAAGCACACGCTGATTTTGGCATTGGCATTACCGGTGTAGCCGGTCCCAAGACCAGCGAGGGAAAGCCGGTTGGCTATATCCTCATTGCGCTGGACGATGGCGAACACACATGGATACGCACCATGGACGGCCAGGGCGGCCGTAAAGAGCGCAACTACCTGCGTCACCGGGCAGCCAGCAATGCGCTGGACCTGCTGCGGCGCAGACTGTTCCAGATGCCAATGGACAGCCGTGGCTGGGATCGGACCAGTGAATTTCCATCTCGTACTGCACAAAAATAATTATCAGGTTTCCATTTATGCAAAAAATGATAGAATAAGAACAGCCAATAATAACCTTTGTCCCGAAGGGGGGAATCTGCCATGAAGACCGCAGTACTTTTCTGTGGTGCCCGCCGCACCGCCTATTGCCAGGAACTGCTGGAAAACAGCGGCTTTCTGTTGACACAGGTCCGCACCGCACAGGAAGCGGGCCAGCCGGCCTGTCTGGGACAGCTGCTGAAACAGAACCGGATGGTCTGTGCGGTTGGTCCATCCCACAGCGGCAGACCTTCCTTTGGCCAGCCGCTGTTTCAGGCATTGGGCGTTCCTCTGCTGGATGACAGCCCACAGGGAGTGCTGGTGCTGCAGGGGAACGAGTGCAGCGGATGGCTGGTGGAAAGCCGGGAGCAGGCAGTGGCACTGCTGCCGGATAAACCGGAATACCTCATGCAGCTTTTGCCGCAGCTTTGGCTGCGTCTGCGCCGCAAATTTCACCTGCAGCAGGCTGTCAACCATGCGTTCAGCGGAAAGGAGCAGCCATGATTGTCGATTTGGTATCACAGATGAAAACAATGAACTTGATGCTCAGCATTCTGCAGGGCAACCCGGAACGGTGTATGCCGTATCCGTTTGAACCGTACCGTGAAAAGCCGTTGCCGGACCGCTCCCTGTATGGCCTGGAAACCAGTACGCCGGAAGCACAGGGAGTGGAGAGTGCATGGCTGAACGGCTTTTTTACGGCGCTGCGGGACTGCCAAAGCATTCATGTACACAGCGTTGCGGTGATGCGTCACGGAAAGCTGATTGCTGAGGCCAGCTTTAAGCCATACACGGCTGCTTTTCCGCATATGCAGTTTTCTGCCGCAAAAAGCGTGGTAGGCATGGCGGTCGGAATGGCGGTGTCGGAGAACCGGCTGTCCGTGACAGACAAACTGGTTGATTTCTTTCCGGATGAGCGCAGCTTTTTCCACAACTCTCATGTTTCCAATGTGACGATTCAAAACCTGCTGCAGATGACAGCCGGTGTCAAATACAATGAACTGTTTAGCGTGACGGACCGCGACTGGGTGCGCGGTTACCTTTCTTCCGAATGTATCTTTGAGCCGGGCAGCGAGTTTTACTATAACAGCATGAATACGTATATGCTCAGCGCAGTGCTGCACAGAATGACTGGTATATCACTGGTCGATTACCTTATGCCGCGTTTGTTTACGCCCATGCGTATTCCCCGTCCGCGCTGGGAAACCTGCCCGATGGGCATTGAAAAAGGCGGTTGGGGGCTGTATCTGCGCTCAGTAGATATGGCGAAGCTGGGGCAGCTGTACCTGCAGCAGGGCCTGTGGCATACGGCAAAGGGTGACCGCCAGCTGGTGCCGGAACAATGGGTGCGGGACAGCATTGAAAAAACCGTCCGCACAGACGGTGCCTCCCGCGATGACCGGTACGGCTATCAGCTATGGAGTTTTCCAGTAGGTCATTCTTATCAGTACAGTGGATTGTTTGGACAGCATGTGTTTATTCTGCCGCATTTGGATGCAGTTGTGGCCATGACTAGCGGAAGCCAAACCTTTGTAACAGATGAAGCCAGTACCATTACTGAAAAGTACTTTGCGAAAGATGCCGAGGGCTTCCATGATGAACCGCTGCCGAACAATCTGCATGCTTTGCGCAAGCTGGAAGATACACTGGCACACCTGTATGCCGTTCAGCAGACCATACCGCCGCAGCCGAAAAAACCGATATGGCCGCCGTTCCAGCCGGCACCGCAGCTGCGGCGGACCGTTCCACCGCTGGCGCTGTCGCTGGAGGGAAAGAGCTATCGGCTGGAAAGCGGCTATGGAACCATTATGCCGCAGACACTGAAAGCGTTTATCAACAATTATCCGCCGACAATAGAGGCCTTTTCGTTCCGGTTTACACCGGGAATGTGCCATATTGGTATTCGCAGCGGCGGGGAGGATACTGTACTGACAGCCGGACTGGAGAATGAGCCGTTTCGCAGCGAAATGACCGTGAACGGTGAAACGTATCCAGTGGGATGCTCTGTGTATCTGACAACGGATGAAGACGACCGGCCAGTGCTGAAGCTGTATGCTGCCTTTTTGCAGACGCCTTTTACGCGTGTGATTAAATTTGTCTTTTATCATGACCTGCAGCAGTTGCTGGTGCGTTTTGATGAGCAGCCAAGCATTGAAGAATCCTGCGAAATGATGTTTGGTCTGATGTCCGGCGCGGGTGCGTCACAGAAGCATTTTGCCATGACGGCTGCACAGGAAAAAATGCGTCCGCGTCTGAAACAGCTGTCCATGCCAAAGATGCACGGCAGGCTGATAAAACCGGAGCAGGAAATGCCGCAGACCGAGGAAAAGAAAGAACCGGATAAAATAGCACAGACGGAAGAATGAATGAAAACGAGAGCCTATCGGTGGAAAACGCCGGTAGGCTTTTTTTGCATAAAGAAGAAAGACAGCCTAAACTTTCAGGCTGTCTTTCAGGAGAGAGGAGAAATTTATGAAAAAATACTTGTAAGCAAATAAATTCAACTCTTGCCGGTCTGTGCAATCAACTTCACCGAAATGGTGCTGCTCTTGCCCGTCTGCAGACTGACCAGCGTCAATTTTACGGTATCGCCGGCCTTTTTCTTGGAAATCACTGTGGTAATGGTGCCGCTGGAGGTCACCGTCGTGTTGTCAATCTTTGTGATAATATCGCCAACAGTGGCACCAGCTTTGGTCAGTTCCGGGTTCGTTATTTTTTGAATGACGAATCCAGTGTTGGAAATGCCGTAGATGCGTGCAGTTACATTGTCAATCATACGGCCGCTGATGCCCAGGATAGCGCGGTCCTTTACATAGCCGTACTGTTTCAGACTGGTGATGATGGGCTGAGCTTCGTTGATAGGAATCGCAAAGCCGAGGCCTTCAGCGGAAGTACTGCCGACCTGTGTCAATTTGCTGGAATTGATGCCGACCACCTGTCCGTACATATTAACCAGTGCACCGCCGGAGTTGCCGGGGTTGATGGCTGCATCGGTTTGGATGCATTCACGGGTGTAGCCAGTGTCGCTGTCCGTAATGGTACGGTTCAGTGCAGAAATGTTGCCGAATGTAGCGCTGGAAACCAGCTCACTGCCGCCGGGGTTTCCGATAGCGACCACTTCGTCACCGATTTTTAGGCTGCTGCTGTCCCCAAATTCCGCAGCGGTCAGGCCGGTAGCGCTAATTTTAATCAGCGCAAGGTCCGTTACGGCGTCGCTGCCAATCAGTTTGGCTTCATAGCTTTTGCCGTTGCTGAGGACAACTTTCAGTGCGCTGGCGCTGTCCACCACATGGGCATTGGTCATAATGTAGCCGTCACTGCTGATAATAACGCCGGAGCCTTCGCTGGCAGGGGAGATGCTGTCACCAGAGTCAGAGCTGGTACTGCCGCTGCTGGTGTTCCTATTTCCATTGTCGTCACCAAAGTCAAAAAAGCCGGTGTTGTTTGTGGCTGCGCCGCTTTTCTGGCTGCTGGTATTGCCGTCCGTTGTACCGGAAAAGTCCAGTCGGCTGGAGGCCTTCTGGTAGTTCTGTACCAGAACAACGCTGGGAATCACCTTTTTGCAGACTTCCTGTTTGGTCAGAAGTTTGGTACTGCCGGTGCTGGAGGAAGCACTGCTGGAGCTGGAACTGTCAATCAGTTTGGTAATGGCAAATGCGGGACCGGAAGAACCGGAAGTGCCAAACTTGATGGTACCGTTGTTTACCAAACCGACAAACGCACCGATGGAACAGGCAGAGATTAGGAATCCACCAACGATAAAGGCCACCACACGCGCCCAAGTGGGGGTTGCACCGTGTTCCTTTTTCCGCTTGCTGCGGCGCGTTTGTTTTTGCCCGGGGTCATGGTACTGCGGCGGTTCCCATGTGGTTTGGTGCCATACAGGTTCTTCTTGGTACCCGCTGCCGGAAGAAGTACTGCCATAGGGATTATTCGGTGGGGCATTGTATCCGGAAGTGTAGCTGCTGTTCTGCCACTGTGCAGAAGAACTGTCATTGCCGGGGCGAACAGGTCCGGAGTGATAACTTTCTCCATCCCACTGGGTACCGCTTCCAATAGTAGAGTTGGCATTTCCTTCCGCATTATTCATAGAACTTTTGTCATCTTTCATATTGTTGTTTTGATTATCATTGAAATCATTCATGGAACTCATTCCTTCCTAAAAGGGATTTCGGGTGATTTCCTTTCTGCAGTATCTATTATGTTCAAAGTATGTGAATACTGCGTGATGAATATTATAAAAAAAGATGACGAAATTTAATTTTTCTCGGATTTTCCATTTTAGACAAAAACCGCCCCGCTTACCTTTGCAGATAAACGGGGCGGTAAAACTTTCTATGAAGTTTTCCTGCCTATAATTCTCACTTACTTTTTCTGTTGAAACAGCAGAGAAAGGAGGAGAGAACGGCAATTTTCCAAAGCTGGAAAATTACTTGTACAGGTCAATCAGCTTTGTCAGATGATTGTAACGGTCCTCAGCAGCCTTCTGGTTGCGTGCAAACAAATCCTTTGCACGGTCCGGGAATGCACGATTCAGACGGCTGTAACGAGTTTCGTTGGCCAGGAAGTCCTGATACTTGGAAGTATCGCCAGCCTTGGAAGTCAGGGTGAACGGGTTCTTACCCTCTGCCTTCAATGCCGGGTTGAATGTGAACAGATTCCAGTAACCAGCCTGAACAGCCTTCTTCATTTCGTTCTGGCAGTTCATCAGGCCGCCCTTAACACCGTGCAGCTCGCAGGGAGCATAGCCGATAATGAGGGACGGACCCGGATAAGCCTCAGCCTCAGCAATGGCCTTAACAGCCTGTGCCGGGTTAGCACCCAGAGCAATCTGAGCGACATAGATGTAGCCGTAAGTCATGCACATCTCAGACAGGCTCTTCTTCTTCATTTCCTTACCGGAAGCAGCAAACTGGCAAACCTCACCAATGTTGGAAGCCTTGGAAGCCTGTCCGCCGGTGTTGGAATACATTTCAGTATCGAAGACCATGACATTGACATCTTCGCCGGAAGCCAGAACATGGTCCAGTCCGCCGTAGCCGATATCATAGGCCCATCCGTCGCCGCCGAAGATCCAAACGGATTTCTTAGCAATGAACTGTTTTTCTTTCAGGATAGCCTTGGAGTCTTCACAGCCAGCAGCAGCGGCCTTCTCCAGCTCTGCGATGAGGGCCTTTGCAGGTTCGTCGTTTGCCTTTGTGCTGTCCTTAGTATCCATGAACTTCTTGTAAGCAGCCTTCATTTCAGCGGATGCCTTGTCGGATTCAGCGACCTTGGTGATGCGCTTAATGAGGTTCTCACGAACGGTCTTCAGGCCGACTTCAATGCCCAGGCCGTGCTCTGCGTTATCCTCGAACAGGGAGTTAACCCATGCAGGGCCATGGCCGGAATCTTTGTTGACGGTATACGGAGAGATGGAAGCAGTACCACCCCAAATGGAGGAGCAGCCGGTGGCGTTGGAGATGAACATCTTCTCGCCGAACAGCTGTGTGATGAGGCGTGCATAAGAGGTCTCGGCGCAGCCTGCGCAGGAACCGGAGAACTCAAGCAGCGGCTGGTTGAACTGAGAACCAATGACCGTGTTGTCCCCGAACTTGCTCGGCTTCTTGGAGATGTTGGCAACGCAGTAGTCGAAGACTGCCTGCTGGTCGGCCTGGCTTGCCTGAGGCTTCATTGTGATAGCGCCGGTCGGGCAGACAGTGACACATTCGCCGCAGCCCATGCAGTCCAGCGGGGAAACACTCATGACAAACTTGTACTCGTTTGCAGGCTTGTTGTCGCGGCTCTTTGTCTGTGCCGGGGCAGCAGCCAGCTCGTCAGCGGTCAGCTGGAACGGACGGATCGTAGCATGAGAGCAAACAAATGAACACTGGTTGCAGCCAACACACTTAGCAGCATCCCACTCAGGTACGCTGACAGCAGTACCGCGCTTCTCGTAAGCGGAAGCGCCCTGTTCCCATTCGCCGTTTGCATTTGCAACAAAGGCGGAAACCGGCAGAGAGTCGCCGTCCATACGGGCGATAGGCTCCATAATCTCGCGGACCTGCTTGACCAGTTCCGGACGGCCCTTCAAAGCCTTCGGAGCCGGGTCAGCTTCAGGGTTAGACCAAGAAGCTGGAACGTCAACCTTGTGTACAGCGTCAACGCCGGCATCAATAGCCTTCCAGTTCATCTCAACAACATTCTGGCCCTTCTTGCCGTAGGACTTCTGAGCAGCCTGCTTCATGAAATCGACAGCGTCATCAATCGGCATGACGTTAGCCAGCTTGAAGAATGCGGACTGCAGGATGGTGTTGGTGCGCTTGCCCATGCCGATTTCGATAGCTTTATCGATAGCATTGATTGTGTACAGCTGAATGTTGTTGTCAGCAATATACTTCTTTGCTTCGGCGTTCAGATGATGGGCCAGCTCTTCGTCAGACCACTGGCAGTTAATCATGAAGACGCCGCCCGGCTTGACATCCTGTACCATCTTCATGCCCTGGTTGACATAAGACGGGTTATGGCAGGCAACGAAATCAGCCTGGCTGATGTAGTAGGGGCTGTGAATCGGCTTGTCGCCGAAGCGCAGATGGCTGATGGTTACGCCGCCGGTCTTCTTGGAGTCATACTGGAAGTATGCCTGAACATACTTGTCGGTATGATCGCCGATAATCTTGACGGAGTTCTTGTTTGCACCGACAGTACCGTCGCCGCCGAGACCCCAGAACTTGCACTCTTTGGTGCCAGGGGCAGAGGTAATCGGAGCAGGCTTAACTTCCGGCAGAGACAGATGAGTAACATCATCGTTGATGCCAAGAGTGAAGCGCGGACGCGGATTCTCTTTAGCCAGCTCAGTATACACAGCGAATACGGACGACGGCGGTGTGTCCTTACTGCCCAGGCCGTAGCGGCCGCCAGTCAGGACAACGTCGTTCATGCCGGCTTCACGCAGGGTAGTAGCAACATCCAGGTACAGCGGCTCGCCCAAAGCACCGGGCTCCTTGGTGCGGTCAAGTACAGCAATCTTCTTAGCTGTCTTCGGGATAACCTTCAGCAGAGCGGAGGAAACCCAAGGACGATACAGGCGAACCTTGATGATACCGACTTTTTCGCCCTTAGCGGTCAGATAGTCGATGACTTCGTCAGCAACATCGCAGATGGAACCCATAGCAATGATGACGCGGTCAGCGTCCGGTGCGCCGTAGTAGTTGAACAGGTCATAATCGGTGCCCAGTTTTTCGTTAATCTTGCCCATATATTTCTTAACGATAGCAGGCAGAGCGTTATATACAGGGTTGCAGGCCTCACGATGCTGGAAGAAGACATCGCCGTTTTCGTGAGAACCACGCATCTTCGGATGCTCTGGATTCAGCGCTTCCTTACGGAAGTTGTCGATAGCATCCATGTCGCACATATCTTTCAGGTCTTCGTAATCCCACTTGCGAATCTTCTGCTGTTCGTGGGAAGTACGGAAGCCGTCGAAGAAGTTGATGAACGGAACATGGCCTTCGATTGTGGACAGATGTGCAACCGGGGACAGGTCCATAACTTCCTGAACGGAACCTTCAGCCAGCATAGCGCAGCCGGTCTGGCGGCACGCCATAACATCGCTGTGGTCACCGAAGATGTTCAGAGACTGGGCAGCTACGGTACGAGCTGCTACGTCGATGACGCAGGGGAGCTGTTCAGCTGCAATCTTGTACAGGTTCGGAATCATCAGCAGAAGGCCCTGAGAAGCGGTGAACGTAGTGGTGATAGCACCAGCGCCGAGAGAGCCGTGAACGGCACCGGCAGCGCCTGCCTCAGACTCCATCTCCACAACCTTGACCTGGTTGTCGAAGATGTTCTCCCGGCCAGCAGCAGACCACTGGTCAACAGTGTCTGCCATAGGGGAAGATGGGGTAATGGGATAGATGGCGGCTACGTCAGTATAGGCGTATGCTACATGTGCAGCAGCAGTGTTGCCATCCATGGTTTGCTTTTTTCTGGAATCCATGATAAATAATTCCTCCTTTTGGAAATTATCGATTGCCCACTGGAGTACGATAGAGTGGTTTATGTACTTCCAACACAAATTCTAACACGAATTTTGCGCTGTGTAAAGTATAATGGCCAAACTCAAAAAGATTTTTAGCAATATTGTATGTTTCCGCCGCCTGAGGCAGCCCAAATGAAGAAATAGGTGCTACCTTTTTAGCGAAAAAACGCATTCCGGTAGGTTGACAGCACGAGAAGTCATGCTGTAAAATGGAAAAAAGCTGGACGCCGACGTCCTTTGCGGGCGAATCAGCGGCCAATTGATGTACAAACTCTATTATACATTGTTTTTGTCTATAAAGAAAGGGAAATCTGATTTTATGCCTCCTGACCCTGCCGATACTACGGCTTTTCCGTGGAACAGCCTGCTTTTGCTGGCTGTCCTTATCCTAATAAACGCCTTTTTTTCTGCCGCAGAGATTGCGGTGCTTATGCTGAACAAAAGCAAAGTCCGCCGCATGGCGGAGAGCGGTGACCGGAAAGCCGCTGAGCTGGAGAAGCTTACAAAGGACTCAAACCGCTTCCTGGCGACCATTCAGGTCGGCGTGACGCTGGCAGGGTTTCTGTCCAGTGCGGCGGCTTCACAAAGTTTCGGTTCCATGCTGGCCGGTGCGCTCCGCTGGACAGGCCTGCCGCATTCGGCACTGCAGGCAGTAGCCTCGGTGCTGATTACGCTGATTCTCTCCTATTTTTCTTTGGTACTGGGGGAATTGGTGCCGAAACAGCTGGCGATTCACCGCGCGGAAAGCATTGCATTCCGCTTTGCGGGCATCCTTAATGGATTGGCTTCCTTTTTTACGCCGTTGGTCCATCTGCTGACCGCCAGCACAAACCTAGTCCTGCGCCTGTTTGGTATTCGCCCCGACAAAGAGGGACGGGAGGCAGTTACGGAAGAGGAAATTCGCCTGCTGGTAGATGAGGGGGAGGAACACGGCGTCATTGAGGAAACGGAAAAAGATATGATTTCCAATGTACTGGATTTTGATGACAGTCCGGTTTCTGAAATGATGACGCACCGCACGGAAATTGCGGCGGTGGAAGATACAGATACTCTGCAGGACGTGGTGCATCTTTCCATGGACCAGGGGTTTTCCCGTATTCCGGTTTATCATGAGGATTTGGATAACATTCTCGGTTTCCTGTATGTCAAAGATTTGCTTCCGTTTGTGGGGAAGCCGCCACAGCCGGTGCGGCTGACGGACCTGATGCGTCCGGCAGCTTTTGTGCCGGAAACACAGATCTGCAGCCGGCTGTTTCAGCAAATGACCGCACAGCACCGGCAAATTGCCATTATTGTGGATGAGTTCGGCGGCACCGAGGGATTGATTACATTGGAGGACCTGCTGGAATCCATTGTCGGCAATATTCAGGACGAGTACGACCGGGAAGAAGAGGAGGTCGTGCCGGACGGACCAAACCGCTGGTCCGTTGACGGCGCGCTGTTAGTGGAAGACGCGGAGGACATGACCGGCATTTCACTGCCCAAAGGGGACTATGACACGCTGGCCGGTCTGATGGTGGAGCGACTGGGACGCATTCCACAGGCAGAGGAGCACCCCACGGTTCGCTGCGGGAAGCTGTGCCTGACGGCCCTGCGGATTCAGGACCGGCGCATTGTGCGTATCCTGATTACCCGAGAGGCTTCGCCGAAGGAAAGTAATCCGTAAAAAATATACAATACAAAACGGCCGCATTGCCCACAGCATTTCTGTGTGGGCAATGCGGCCGCTTCATGATGAGTTCTAATTGAAAATTTGATATTTTGTGGTTTTTACTGTGCCTGAAAAAGGTGCTGTGTGGCATGGGAACGCTCCAGTACATGGAACAGGAGCAGTCCACCGCCGGTGCACATTACCAATTCCCCAATGCCGACCGTTGCCATGCCGCTGAAAAACAGCGGCAGGCTGAAGTTGGCAAAAGAAAAGTTCGGTCCGGCAAGGCAGGAAATTTCCAGCGCAATGATGGCGGCGTTGCACACAACCGGCATCAGTGAGGCAGCAACAGGCAGGCCTTTCCAGCGGACATTCCGCAGGGCGCGTGTTAGCAGTGCCCCGAAAAGGGTGGCGGCTGTGCCGAATATCCAGTCCACCGGGCCGAGCGGGCTGGAAAGATTGCCGATAAAGCAGCCAACAGCCAGCCCAGGTACAGCGGCGGGCGTTAGGACCGGCAAAATAGTCAGCAGTTCACTGAAACGGAACTGGATGGCCATGGAACCGATGCCCATCGCATTTGCCAAAAAAGTAAGGACAACGTAAAGTGCGGCGATGACGCCTGCCTGTGCAAGGTACAGCACAGGTTTTACTTCTTTCTGCATATTCACATTCCTCCAGTAGGCCGGACACGCAGAGGAAATCCGGCCCTAGTAAATCTTTTAGGTCCGGAACTCACGACGGACCGCTGCCTTTCGGCGGGCAGTACCTATTATAGAAGGAATGTATAAAAAATGCAAATGGCGGTTATTTGCGGTGTGCAGTGCCTTTCAGGGCATCCGTTAATACACGCAGCGCGTTTTTCCAGCAGATTTTTTCCACCTCGTCCGCCGGAAAGTACATGGCCAGCGCGTCGGCGAGCTTTGGCAGACCGGCGCAGTCGCCGAACTCCAGCGTGGAGTCAATGCCGTCAAAGTCCGAGCCGATGGCCAGCGCGTCTATGCCGGCTTTGTCACGGATATAGCGCGCACACTGCACAATGTCGTCAATGCGGGTGTATTTGCCGCTGCGTCCGTTCAAAAATTCCGCGCAGAAGTTGATGCCGCATACCGAGCCGGTTTCGCCAATTATGCGGAGCATATCGTCGGTCAGGTTGCGCGGGTGCTGGCAGAGTGTCCGTGCGCAGGAGTGGGTGGCGGCAAACGGAACGTGCAATTCCTGCGAAAGGGAAGCAACGTCGTAAAAACCACCGTCCGACAGATGAGAAACATCCACTAAAATGCCGAGTTCCTGCATTCTGCGTACTGCCTTTTTGCCGAATGGTTTCAGTCCACGGGCTGTGTCCGCGGGGATAGGGCTGCAGGGGTAGCCAAGGCTGTTTTCATACCACCACGTCAGTGTCATCACCCGCACTCCCTTTTTGTACAGGGAGGCAATCCGCCGCAGGCTGCCATCCAGCAGCACACAGTCCTCTACGCCGAGAATGGCGGACAGCCGCCCTGCCCGGTCATTTTTTAGAATATCTTCACCGGACAGTGCCGGTGCCAGTGTATCGCGGTTTATGCGCAGCTCTTTTTGGTAGCAGGCGTAGATTTGGTCGAACAGGTCCTGCGGACCCAAGGTGATGCCGTCCTCTTTGGCGGTGTCATGGGTGGGCAGAAAGGCGGCAAATACCTGTGCCATGCTGCCGGCGGCTTTCAGACGTTTTAAATCAAGCTGACAGCTGTTCTCTGCCAGCCGTACTTTTCCGCCGGAGCGCGCCACACAGGTGCCCAATGTATCACAGTGTAAGTCGATAAAACGCATAGTCGTTCCCTTCTCCGGCATCAACCGGTCGTTTCAGTCCGCGGCGGGGGCGCGGCGGTCCCAATAATCGGACATGGTCCAGCCGGGTTCCTCGGTTACTTCACGTCCCAGACAGGCTGGCGGTACAAACGCCCGTGCCTCCGCAACGCTGCTGAATTCCACTTCGGCGTACGAAAAAGCGCTGGGCAGGCCAATGTCTACATCGCTGTACTCCAGTATTAAGCCGCCCGGCAGGGAAAAAGCAGTAAAATCCTTTCGGATAAGTGGTTTCGTGAGCAGGCGGGCAAGTGCCTCGTATTTTTCCGCGGGTAAGTCCAGCTCCACTTCTTCCCGCACCAGCGTGCCTTTGCCCTTGATGCACAGCCGATAGGAATCCCCGTCTTTGCTGTGTGTCCGGCGAATACGCACGGCCGGATGGGTGCAGAGATATCCCTGATACTGCGTGACCGTATCCAAAACGGGCAGGCCCACGGGTTTTTGTGTCATCAGCCATTTTCGTTCAATTTCCATTCTATTTCCTCCCTGCGGCGGTTCACAACAATTTATAATTCTATTATGGCACAGGCAGCGAACAGTTGCAAATATTTCCGGCGGTCTATGGAAGCAGTATGAAAAAAGCGCCCGCGAGACACAGGAACTGTCTTTCGCAGGCGCTTAAAAAATACATACGGAAAATCAGCGAATCAGGCTCTTGCCCGTCATTTCGGACGGCTGCTTCAGGCCCATAATCTGCAGCATGGTGGGGGCAATGTCCGCCAGATGGCCGCCCTCCCGCAGCTGGCAGGGATAGCCCACCACGCAGAACGGGACGGGATTGGTCGTGTGTGCGGTAAAGGGCTTGTCATTTTTATCGACCATTTTGTCGGCGTTGCCGTGGTCGGCTGTAATCAGTGCCACACCGCCCATGTCGGCGATGGCATCAGTTACTTTGCCAACACAGTTGTCCACTGTTTCCACAGCTTTTACTGCCGCACCGAACACGCCGGTGTGGCCAACCATGTCGCAGTTCGCAAAGTTGAGGATAATCATGTCATATTTGCCGGAATGAATGGCATCCACCAGTTTTGTGGTGACTTCCGGTGCGCTCATTTCCGGCTGCATATCATAAGTAGCAACCTTCGGTGACTTAACAAGAATGCGGTCCTCACCGGCATATGGCTGTTCCACACCGCCGTTAAAGAAGAATGTGACGTGTGCGTATTTTTCCGTTTCCGCAATGCGCAGCTGTTTCATGCCAAGGTTGGAGATATACTCACCCAGGGTGTTTGTCAGCTTTTCCGGCGGGAACGCAACGGTCACATTCGGCATTTGGGCATCATACTGCGCCATGGTGACAAAAGTGACGGGGAAGCATCCGTTCCGGCGTGCGAAGCCGTTGAATTCCGGGTCCACAAAGGCACGGGTAATCTGACGGGCACGGTCAGGACGGAAGTTTGCGAAGATGATGGAATCGTTCGGCCGGACCAGACCTTCACTGCGGACAACGGTCGGCAGGACGAATTCATCGGTTGTGTCTTTGTCATAGGAATTCTGTACGGCTTCCTCTGCGGAAGCGGCAGTTTTGCCTTCCCCAAGGACAATGACGTTGTAGGCTTTTTCCAGGCGGTCCCAGTTTTTGTCACGGTCCATGGCATAATACCGGCCGGAAACGGTGGCAATTTCGCCGACACCGATTTTTTTAAGCTCTGCCTCACATTGTTGGACAAACCCCTTGCCGGACTTCGGCGGCTCGTCACGGCCGTCCAGAAAAGCGTGCAGATAAACTTTCTGCAGGCCGGCGCGCTTGGCAAGTTCCACCAGCGCAAGGATATGCGTCAGGTGGCTGTGTACGCCGCCGGTGGACAGCAGGCCGAAAATGTGCAGGGCGCTGTTATTCTTTTTGCAGTTATCCACCGCTTTTTGGAACGCGGGATTGCTGTAGAAGCTGCCGTCGCTGATAGCTTTGCTGATACGGGTAAGCTCCTGGTATACAATGCGGCCGGCACCGATGTTGGTGTGGCCGACTTCGCTGTTGCCCATCTGGCCATCCGGCAGGCCAACGTCCAGCCCGGAGGCACCAATCTGTGTATGCGGATTTTCCGCAAACAGACGGTCAAGATTAGGCTTTTTGGCGGCGGCAATGGCGTTGCCCTCTGGGGGCGCAATGCCGAAACCATCCATAATGATTAAAATAGTAGGCTTTTTTGCCATTCTATCAATACCCCTTTAAATCAGTCAGAAAAATTTATCTTCCAGAAACGTTCAGCCTTCGCTGGCAGCTTTGACAATTGCGGCGAAATCCTGCGGCTTCAGAGAAGCGCCGCCAATCAGTCCACCGTCCACGTCTGGCTGTGCCAGCAGGTCAGCGGCATTGCCGGGCTTCATGGAACCGCCGTACTGAACAGTCAGGGCATCGGCAGCCTTCTGGTCATACAGGGAGGCAACCGTTGCGCGGATTGTGTGGCAGACTTCGTTTGCCTGTTCGCTGGTTGCGGTTTTGCCGGTGCCGATGGCCCAGATAGGCTCATAGGCGATGATGATGTGAGCAAGCTCGTCCTTTGTTACGCCGTCCAGCGCGATTTTTGTCTGCATGGCGACCAGTTCGCTGGTGACACCCTGCTCACGCTGCTGCAGGCTTTCGCCGACGCACAGGATTACGCGCAGGCCGGCGTCCAGTGCGGCGCGGATGCGCTTGTTGACGGTTTCGTTGGTTTCGCCGAAATACTGGCGGCGCTCGCTATGGCCGATGATGACATATTCCACACCCATAGAAGCAAGCATTTCTGCGGAAATTTCGCCGGTGAAGGCACCGCTTTTTTCCCAGTGGCAGTTTTCTGCGCCGACGCCGATATTGGAACCTTTGGCCGCTTCCAGAACGACAGGCAGGTCCACATAAGGTACGCAGCACACAACACCGCAGGCTGCGTCCTTGACCAGCGGCTTAATGCCGTTGATGAGTTCTTTTGCCTCTGCGGGCGTTTTGTTCATTTTCCAGTTGCCAGCGATGACCGCCTTGCGAATTGCTTTATTCATGGTTTACAGTCTCCTTTTATTAAAAATGAGCATTTTTGCAAAAAAGGCGGGGCGAAAGGCCCCGCCCAGGTTTTACCGGCAGATTCAGTCTTTATCATTCAGGCAGGCAATGCCTGGAAGGACTTTTCCTTCCAGGAACTCCAGGGAAGCACCGCCGCCGGTGGAGATATGTGTCATCTTGTCCGCAAAGCCGAGGTTTTCCACAGCGGCTGCGGAATCGCCGCCGCCAATGATGGACACGGCATTACTGTTGGCGACTGCCTGTGCAACGGCAACAGTGCCGCCGGCAAAAGCCTTCCATTCGGAAACGCCCATCGGGCCGTTCCACACAACCGTGCCGGCATCTTTAATAGCACCGGCAAACAGCTCGCGTGTCTTGGGGCCGATGTCCAGACCCATCCAGCCTTCCGGAATCTTGTCGGACGGAACGACCTTATGGTCTGCGTCAGCCGCATATTTGTCGGCAGCCACGTTGTCCACAGGAATGAGGAACTTTACATTTTTCTCTTTTGCCTTGGCCATAATATCCTTAGCAACATCAATTTTGTCCGGTTCACACTTGGAGTCACCAATACTGTAGCCCAGCGCGTTCATAAAGGTATAAGCCATGGCGCCGCCGATAATCAAGGTGTCTACCTTGTCCAGCAGGTTTGTAATAACGCCGATTTTGTCAGAAACCTTTGCGCCGCCCAAAATGGCAACGAACGGGCGCTTCGGGTCCTGCAGGGCTTTGCCCATGACAGTGATTTCTTTTTGAATCAGGAAACCGCACACAGCAGGCAGATAGCTGGCAACGCCGGCAGTGGATGCGTGCGCACGATGTGCGGTGCCAAAGGCATCGTTCACATAAACGTCCGCAAGGCTGGCCAGCTGCTTAGCAAATGCCGGGTCGTTCTGTTCCTCTTCCTTATGAAAGCGGACATTCTCCAGCAGTTCCACTTCGCCGTCTTTCAGGGAAGCAGCGATGCGCTTGGCATCCTCACCGATGACGTCCTTTGCCATCTGGACCGGCTGGCCCAGCTTCTGGGAAAGGCATTTGGCGACCGGCACCAGAGAGTATTTCATGTTGAACTCGCCTTTCGGCCGGCCCAAATGCGAACACAGAATCACCTTTGCGTGGTGTTCAATAAGGTATTTGATGGTAGGAAGCGCACCGTCAATGCGCTTTGTATCACTGATATTTCCTGCATCGTCAAACGGGACGTTAAAGTCACAGCGGACCAGGACCCGTTTGCCTGCAACGTCGATATCTTCGACGGTTTTTTTGTTCAGGTAATTCATGGGTAACACTCCTTTTATCGTATTTTGGTATCTCATGGCTTCTTTCATACTTCTTTTTTCATACAAATAAAAAATGGGATACCGAAAACATAACTATAATGTATGGCAATTATACAACACTGGCAGGTGTATTTCAAGAATTTCACAGTGGTCGTACCATTATGTGGGGACTGAGTTGCAGAAGTGCCTACCAATGCAGCCGATGCAGCTGCCCCCGACACAGAAGCTCCGGGTATTTCCACTGGCGCAGGACCTCATAGGCACCGACAGCAGCACTGTTGGAAAGGTTTAGGCTGCGGGCGTCGGGGTGGTTGAGCATGGGAATGCGTACACAGCTTTCCGGGTTGGCTTTCAGCAGTTCTTCCGGAAGGCCAGCGCTTTCCTTGCCAAAAACGAGATAGCATTTTTCGGGGTAGCGGATATCCGAATGAATCTGACGTGCTTTCGTGGAAAAATAATAAAAAGGACCTTCATTTTTTGCAAAAAAATCTTCCAAACTCTGATAATATGACACGTCCAGCAGGTGCCAGTAGTCAAGACCGGCACGTTTCAGATAGCGGTCATCTGTACGAAAACCCAGCGGCCCCACCAAATGCAGCCGAGCGCCGGTGAGGGCGCAGGTGCGGGAGATATTCCCGGTATTCTGCGGGATTTCCGGTTCGACCAGAACAATATTCAGCTGATACAAAAAAAGTGACCTCCGTTTCTTTTTACGATAAACAGATAAAAATAGAAAAAGGCGCAAAGAATAAGGCAGGATGCACTGCTTCATCATACAGCAGGCAGCACCAGTGTGCAAGCTGCCAGGGTTATACAGCCTTCACAGGATTTGTACACGATAAATGACACGAGAAAGGGGATACTGGAAGATGGGGCTTGTTATAATAGCTTCCGCAATCCTGACGGGGAGGTTGATTCGTATGTTTAAAAGCACAGCGGGCGTGTTCCGCGGCATCGGCTGGGGCATTGCACTGGGTGCCGCTGCCACATTGGTGACTGAAAAAGCACTGGCAAACAATCACCGGCTACGCCGCAAAGCGCGCCGTGCCGCCCATGCTGTAACCGGTCTAATGGATGACGTAGGACACATGGTCAGCACAAAAATGTAACTGTGTCCGCCGCCGTGAGGCAGATGTTTTTTGCCGCGCGGCGGTTTTTTATGTACATTGCACACATAGAATAGACAAAAAAGGAAAAAGACTTGCATACCAGATGTGAATTTTTTATAATAAAATAAATAAGGAAAGGACCTTTTTAGAAAGAAGGGAACATTTTGGGTGAGAGGGTATTCTATGCCATCACCAGCAGGAGCCTGCAGGAAGATGACCGCAGGCTCCTGGCACAGGTGCGCCGGACGTATTTTGAGGAGAATGGCGCATGGCAGCAGGGGCGGGTGGATTCTGATACATTCGGTATGGATGATACGGCCAGATACCGTATGACACGCCACAGCATGAAGTGGGAGCTGACCGCCGGCGGGCAGGTGCTGCAGCGAGCGGTGCCTACCGAAAACGGAGGGTATGCGATTCTTACACGTGATGAAGCCGGCGACTTGCGCGAAAAGGCAGATTTTGACCGGGACCATCGCTGGGTGCGCTCTTCCTTTTTCCACGGGAATCCCAAACGGCCGGAGTTGATGCTTGAGCCGGAAAAGGGGGACACAATGCTGTGCCTGCGGTATGATGACCGGCTGCATAAATACCGCCGCAGCTACCTTGTTGCCTGTCTGGCAGAGCAGACGGACAGCGACCGCGTTCAGATGGACAGTGAGGCCGGTGCGCCGGACATTTTGGCGGATACCAGCGACGGTATGCTTTATTACTGTACCCCGGAGGAGCGGAATGCCCGCCAGGCCGCCGCGGACAAGCATGGTGAATCCGGTCCGTCAGAATGGAACGCCGCCCCGGAAGCCCCTATTGATTTTCAGTTTATCCGCAACGAGCATGTACTGGATGAAACCACAGCGCCACAGCTCGATTTGGAAGTGGAGAGCGAGGACGGCCCGCTCCTGTTGGAAATGGCTGATGCCGCACCGCCGGCGCTGGAGGACTGCATTATCGATACGCAGGTGCCGGACGAACCCGCGGTCATAGAAGAGGATGTTGTGCCGGTGCCAGTGGTATTTCGGCCGCCGGCACAGCCGGAACCTGCCCCGGCCGCACCGGAACCGGAGCTTGCGGACAGCCTGCGTCCGGCCAGACGGATTGTAGTGAGCAATAAGGAAATTTATTTGTATTTTGGCCCGCTGAGGGACGGCCGCCGGCAGGGACAGGGACGCACCCAAATGCAGAATGGCCATACTGCATACGAGGGTGGCTTTTCCGGGGACAAACGAGAGGGCTTCGGTACTTACTATTATAAATCCGGCCACCTGTGCTATGCGGGAAACTGGCATCAAAATCAGCGCAGCGGCCTGGGTGTCAGCTTCAGTGCGCGGGACGGTTCGCTGTTTGTAGGCAGTTGGGAAAACAATACACCGACTGGACGCGGTGCAGCCTTTAATCGGGACGGCAGTTTGTCCTATTACGGGATGTGGCTGGACGGCCTGCGGGACGGCCGCGGCATAGAATACTACGGCGGCAGTGTCCTGTACGAGGGACAGTGGCGGCAGGACTGTTATAACGGTCACGGGTGTCTGCATTTAAGCGGCGGCGGTACGCTGACAGGCACATTCCGAGATGGCTTCGCTAACGGTCCTTGTGAGGAACATGCGGCGGACGGAAAAACGGTGCGCACCGGCGTTTGGCAAAATGGGCACTTTGTCAGCGGTGTTTCTTACCGGGACGGTAAACCGGCGGAGATTGTTATAAGGGAGGACGACGTGTAAACCATGGCATGGGTGGATATACATAATGTAGGCTGCGGCGAATGCATTGTTTTGAACAGTGGGCAGAATATGTTGATGACCGACTGCGGCAGCCTCAATACCTGCCTGTCCTCCGGGCAAAATTTTAAGGAATATGTACAGCAGAGCCTGACGGAGCGTTACAGCGGCGTGCCGTACCGGGCTTTTTTGCTTTCTCATTTTCACAGGGACCACGTCTGCGGGCTGTGGGATATTTTGTCCTGCCAGCCGGACTATTTTTCGGAAATCTACTTGCCCTGTTCCCCCTGTGATGAACGCGGACTGCCGCTTTTGCTGGAATTTGCGCTGTTCGCCTATGCCTTTCTGCCGCGGCAGGGGTACTGCGGACAGGTGAGCACCAGCGCGCTGAAAGCGTTTTCCCGTGCCCTGCGCCGGACAGAACAAGGATGTGTCTATGCGCTGGGACAAGGGGACACCTTTGTCTGCGGGTCTGTTACCTATGAGTGCCTGTGGCCTCCACGGGAAAATTTTCCGTTTGATGATGACTTTGTCCGCATTGTAGAACAGCTGCATCGGGCGGTCATGGACCCGGATCAGCCGGGGGGGAACCTGCTGCAGAATTTTTTGGATGATTTTTATGAATTTTGCAATCAGTATTTGGAATTCTGCAAAGAGATTCCCGTCAGCCAAAATGCGGCGGAACGGGCGCAGATAGTGCTGGACCGTATCTCTGCACAGGTGCCGCATCTAGCCATGCTGCCTGCCGCAGAGGAAGTGTGTAATATCTTAGAAAGCCGCACGGCACGGGATTCCTACAGCCGGCAGACCAACGCGGCTTCCCTGCTTTTTCAGAACGTGCGGGAAGGAAAAGATTCGACGGACGATGTGCTTTTTACCGGTGACGCTACACCAGAAACCATGGAGGAAGTGGAACCGCTGCTGTATCGCGATTATTACCTGCTGAAGGTACCGCATCATGGTTTGCCCGGCGCACTGTCACCGGTGCTGACAGCGATTTCAGCGGAGCATATTGTCGTTTCCGGCGGTGAAGTGCCGGGCAGCGGGGCGCGTCCCGCTGTGGAATGGGCCGCTGCTCCCGGCATGAAGCACTGCACGGCACCCGTGTGTTCCTTTTTGTCGCAGGAGAGCAGCGGCTGCTGCCGCACGGCGGTGTGTCCCACTACGGGCAGGCTGGCACTGCGCTGTCCCGGAAACCGCGGCGGGGACCCGCCCTGCGGCATACGTGTGTTGGGCAGCGCCGGCAGGGGATGTATCTGTGACCTTTCGGCACGAGAGCAGCGATTTTGGTAGCGGCCACTTTTTACAAATAAACTTGTAAATTCTGCATAAAACAGTTAAAATGTGAAGTACAGCGAAAGGCAGGTGAGCAGCGTGCGCATTTTGCAGGGAACAGCCGCTTCCAGCGGCATTGCCATAGGTCCGGCCTTTGTCGCGGAAAAAATCAGTCCACACCTGGGCCGGCAGCCGGTGCGGAAGCCCGTGCAGGAACTGAAACGCATGGAAACAGCCTTTGCGGCTGCCAAACAGGAGATTGAACAGATTTGTGAAAAAGCCTGCAAAGGCATCGGCGAAGAAGAATCCATGATTTTTCAGGTACACATTATGATGCTGGAAGATGAAACCTTCCGGCAGGAGATTATGGACCGCATTCTATATGACCATACCAGCGCTGAATATGCCGTATGGCGGTCCGGCCGCAAAATGTACGATATGTTTTCCCATTTGGACAGCGAATATATGCGTGCCCGTGCAGAAGATATGGCCGACATTAGCCGCCGCCTGATGCGCTGCTTGGACCAGCCAGGAGAACCGGAGCCGCCGGCGTACCTGTGCACGCCGGTTATCCTCTGTCTGTCACAGGCGGTGCCTAGTGAGATTGCTCAGACCAACCGCAGCGAAATTCTCGGCTTTATTACCCAGTACGGCAGTACCACTGCCCACAGCGCCATCCTTGCCAGAGGAATGCACAAACCGGCTGTACTGGGGTTGAACGACGCTTTCGACGAGCTTCACACCGGCGCGGAGGTGATTGTGGACGGCTGCAACGGCCGTGTCATTTTGGAACCAACGGCGCAGGTGCGCTGCCGCTATGCCAGCCTGCAGCAAACCGGCGGGCAGACGGAACAAAAGCAAAAACAGGAAACGTGAGTCCTGTTGTCTGGAGGAACTGATTCATGAATTGCAAAATATCAGCTGTTCTGCTGGTGGCCGCTTTGCTGACTGGAACACTGACCGCCTGCACAGGTGCAGGCATACAGTCTTCATCTGTGGTGTCCCGGCAGAGCGCGTCGTCAGCGGGAACAGCTTCTGCGGCGCAGGTATCCCCTGCACCGTCCAGCAGACAGTCGGCAGTCCGTATCAGCATTGGTCCAGAGCCGGAGTCCCTTGACCCAGCGCTGAGCAGTACAGAGGATACGGATGCCTACTGCGCCGCCGCTTTTGAGGGCCTGTATAAAGTGAATGCCGCAGGAAAGACTGTACTGGGTCAGGCACAAAAGGCCGTTGTTTCTGCGGACAAGAAAGTGTGGACTTTTACGCTTCGCAGCGATGCCCGCTGGTCAGACGGCACAGCGGTAAAGGCACAGGACTTTGTATATGCCTGGCGGCGAAATATTCAGCTTGCAGATGCACAGCAGAAGGAACTGTTTGCCTACCTTAAAAACGGGGAGGAGATTTTGTCCGGCAGCAATACGGATGTTTCCTCGCTGGGGGCGGAGGCACTAGATGACCAGACACTGCGTGTCACCCTGGCGTCACCGTGTGAACTCCTGCCGCAGATGCTTATGCGGCCTGTCTTTATGCCGCTGCGCAGCGATATAGTTGCTTCGCACAACAGTTGGGACCACAGCCCAGATACGTTTATCTGCAACGGCCCAATGAAAATGACACAGTGGAACGTGAAAACAAATATCATCTATGCCCGCAGCAGCACCTATTATGATGTTTCACAGGTGAATGTTTCCATACTGACCTGTATGCTGTCGGAAGATGATGAGACACGACTTTCTTCCTATGACAACAACGAAACCTCTTACATTTCGTCGCTGCCGGTCAAGTATTACACCCGAATCCGTGAACGCGGCGATATGAGTACATCCGCCGCGGGAACAGAATGCCTGCAGTTTAACACAAAAGTGGACGCCCTTTCGGACGCACAGGTGCGAAAAGCCCTGTCGCTTGCCATTGACCGCGATACACTGGCGGTGGCCGCTACGGGAATGCATTTTACGCCCGCCGCGGCGTTTGTGCCGACCGGTTTTGTGGATGCGGGCGGAAAAAATGACTTCCGCACCGTGGGCGGTTCCTGCTACAAAGTTTCCGCAGACGATTACAGCGCCAATGTAACCAGTGCCCGAACACTGTTGGAACAGGCAGGCTATGCGGGCGGAAAAAATTTCCCGCAGCTGACCATTACCGTACCGATTTCTTCGCTGGACAGTGCTGCTGCCAATGCCATTGCCCAGATGTGGAAAACACAGCTCGGCATTTCCTGTACGGTTTCCGTACAGCCTCGCAAAACATATCAGCAAAACTGCCGCAAGGGAAACGTACAGATGACGATCAGCCGTGTAACGCCTGCCTATGAGGACCCATCGGCGTATCTGGAAAACTTTGTTTCTGACGGCTTCGGCAGCATGACCGGCTGGAAGGATAATACGTTCCAGGCACAGATGACCAGTGCCCGCCGCAGCGCAGCCGGCAGCACACAGCGTTACAGTGCCCTGCACGCGGCGGAAAAGCGGCTGGCGGAAGAAGCTCCGGCAGTGGCCCTGTTCTATATGCCGTCCCTCAGTTTGCGGGATTCCCGACTGAACGGCATCTTTACCACACAGAGCGGTGTCACGTATTTTGTGTATGCCCGCCTCTTTACAGACTGATGTTCCTTTACAGCTTGCCGAGGGTGGAACCGGGGTAGTACCATGAAAGAATTTGCTGATAAGTGCTGCCCTGCTTTGCCATGGAAACGGCGCCGGTCTGGCTCATACCGACATCATGCCCGTAGCCCTTTACCGTGAACGTAAAGCAGCCGTTTGCGAAAGCAATGGAAAAATTCGCGGAGCGCAGATCAAATGCGGTGCGGGCGTCGGTGCCCTTTACGGATTTTCCGCCCAATGTCAGGGAGGAGACCATACCGGAAGCTGTGCGCTGTATGCTGCCCACCCAGTGGGACGCATCACCGCTCAGCGTACAGCCAAGGGTGCTGGCTGCTGCTTGAAACTGCGAAGCAGAAAGAACCTTTGTGGACAGATAACCGGATGCGTATATGTCGCCGGGACTGGCTACCGGCAGCAGACAGGGATATTCTTTCCCCCAGACCGCGGCGGCGTTTTCCGTGCAGCCGCTGCTGATGGCATAATAGGTTGCGTTGACGAGGGCGCTTCCGCTGCGCAGTACCTGCCCGTAAACGCTGTCCACCGCAGCGGACAAGTTGGCACTGTATTTGGCGCTGTCCTCTTTCCAGCGCTGCCTGCGCTGTGCTTCTGTTTCGTAGATATTCCATTTGCCGGTTTCACAGGAAAAGTCGGCGCCCTGCAGCGCGGGGTCTGGTTGTTTCTGATGCAGCTGACGCAGGCGGGAATAATAGGTATAGGCGGCTACCGTCTGTGCCTTCAGCGCTTCCTGCGGACTGTCGGGGCTCATTTCCGCCGCGACTGTGCCGCGCAGAAATTCCGGTTCCGCTACGGATAAAACTTTTCCGCTGGTTTTGTCGTAGATGCGAAAGACGCGGCTGCCTTTTTGGGTGGCCGCCGCCGAAGATACCGCTTTTTTTACCTGCGGCGCGGCAGAGGCTGGTTTTGGCTGGGGAGAAGCCGCAGCTGAGGAAGCAGACGGATGTGTCCGTTTCCTGGCGGCGGTGCTTTTTGCCTGTATGCTTAGACAGGGCAGCACCAGAAGCAGAACAAAAAACAAAATGAGCAGGGATATATTCCCTTTTTTCAATAAAATCCACTCCCTTGCATTTGGTTCGTCCGGATTTTTTGCAGAACGGCGGCAGTACATTTTACAATGTAAATACAAAAATTATGCATCATTCTTTCGCCAAAATGCGGCAGAAGGGGCACTGCTCCCTGCAAAATGCAGGAAAAAATGCATGGATATGCAGGCTTCCCCTTTGAATCGCTTGACTTTAAAGTACTGCTGCTGTAAAATTTAACTTTGAGAATATGTAAGAATATGCGGAAATACAGACACAGCATGTCTTGTAGAGGCCAAAAGAGGGGGATTACTTTGGAAAAACAGACAGACAGCAAGGGGTTCGTTTCCAAAGAGCTGCAGGATTTATGCAATGAAGTACGCAGAAGCAACCGCATTCCGTCGGAGGATTTTACCGCATACGGCGTGAAACGCGGGCTGCGCAATCCAGACGGAACCGGTGTGCTGGCGGGGCTCACCAAAATCAGCAACGTGCATGGCTATCTGATTAACGATAATATACGTGTTCCGGACCAAGGCGTGCTGACATACCGTGGCATTGACGTGTCCGAGATTGTGGAGGGCTGCCGTAAGGCAGACCGTTTCGGCTATGAGGAGGTTGTGTGGCTGCTGCTGTTTGGTCAGCTGCCTGCCCAGGCACAGCTGAATAAACTGCATCAGGTGCTCGGCTATTACCGGGAACTGCCGGAAAATTTTGCGGAGGACATGATTTTAAAAGCGCCGTCCCGCAATATTATGAATAAGCTGGCGCGTTCCGTGCTGGCACTTTATTCCTATGACGACAATCCAGACGACTCGTCGCTGGAAAATAACATTCGGCAGTCCCTGCAGCTGATTGCGCAGCTGCCTGCCATTATGACCTACGCCTATCAGGTGAAGCGCCGCCGCTTTGACAAACAGAGTATGTTCTTCCACCCGGTGGACCCCACCCAGTCGGTTGCGGAGTCTATTTTGGATGCGATTCGGCCGGACCGAAAGTTTACCCATGATGAAGCGCATCTGCTGGACCTTTGCATGATGCTGCACGCGGAGCACAGCGGCGGCAACAACTCCACCTTTGCAGTGCGTGTGCTGTCCTCGTCCGGCACAGATATTTACTCGGCCATTGCCGCGGGCATTGGCTCCTTGAAAGGCCCCAAGCACGGCGGCGCAAACCACCGTGTCATGATGATGATGAACGACCTGATGGAACATGTGGACGACTGGGGCAGCGAGCGCCAGGTGTATGATTATCTTGTAAAAATCGTAAATAAAGAAGTTGGGGACCATTCCGGTCTGATTTATGGAATGGGGCACGCTGTATACACCTTGTCTGACCCGCGTGCGGTCATGCTGAAGCGGGAAGCGGAAAAGCTGGCGCCGCAGCACGAGGGAATGCAGGCGAAGTTTGAACTGTTTGAGCTGGTGGAAAAGCTGGCACCGAAAGTTTTTGAAGAGGTGCACGGTGACACTAAGACCATCAGCGCGAATGTGGACTTTTACTCCGGGCTGGTCTATGAGATGCTGAATATCCCGCCGGACCTGTATACGCCGTTGTTTGCGGTGTCCCGTATGCCGGGCTGGTGTGCGCACCGCATAGAAGAGATTGAAACCGCCCGCCGCATTATGCGTCCGGCGTATCTGTCCCTGTCGCGGCGCAGGCCATATGTCCCCATTGAGGAACGATAAGCGATAGGAGTGTTCTTGTTTCATGAAACGAAAACTGCCGTGGGCTGCTTTTATTGTGACGATGGGTGCTGCCCTTGGGCTGCGCCTGTGCCAGTCCTCCATAGGGGAAACGTGGGGGACGGTCAGCATGGTGCTGTGTGCCGTGCTGCTGGGCGGCGGCGCCGTCTGCTTCTTTTCGGCGCTTTCGGAAAAGACTTTTGTCCGTTTTCCGGCGCACAGCACGCTGTTGGGAGTTATCTGTTTGGCGGCGGGCGCGCTGCTGGCGGGTGTATCCGTTGTCTTTCAGGCGTTGAACCGCACTGCAAAATTTGCATACGGCACGGGTGTGTGTACGCTGCTTGCCGTTTTTGCCGGACTGGTTCTGTTCCTGCAGGGCAGCCTGTTCCTTGCGGGCGGTCAAAATTTTTTCCATAGGCACCCGTTGCTGGCGCTTCTGCCCAGCCTATGGTGCTGTGGCGAGCTGGTACTGCAGTTCTGTGTCAATGCGGAATCGGCGATTAATATGGAAAATATTCTGCATACGGTATCTCTCATTTTCCTGCTTTTCACGCTGGAGTCTATGGCACAGATGGTGTCCGGCGTGCGGCGCGTTGCCTGCGGACGGCTGTATGCATTTGGGTTGCCGGCAGTGCTGGCAACGGCGGTATCGGTTCCCTCGCAGGCTGGGATGGCGTCGTTCCCGCCGGGGCTCGTGTGGGTGCTGCTGGTACTGGCGGTATTTACACTGATTTCACTGTTGACGCTGCGGCCAATGTCCCTGGAAGAACTGAATGAGGCGGAAGAAACGGATGAGGAAAAACCGGAGATTCGTCCGGTCATCCGCAAAAGCGGCCACATCGTTTTGCCGAAGAACCGCCGCCCAGCCCGCCGCCCTGTGGTGGCCTCTCGTGAAGACCCGCGCCCTATGCTGCAGGAAGAACTGGACGCCCGGCTGGAACGCACGCTGATGCAGTATCTTGCGCAGCGCTACCGCCCGCAGTGCTATTTTTACCCCGCCCACGAAAAGGAAGAACCTTTTCAGGAATCTCAGGAAGAGTAAAGCATAAAAGAGGGCCCCTGCGGCCGGAAGTTTTGGCAGATTATCATAAAAATTCGTTTTATAGGTTACAGACACTTGTAAAACCGGCAGAAATGCTATAAAATAAATACCAGATTAAAAAAATCAGGAGGTACAGTCCAATGATTAAAATCGGTATTAATGGCTTTGGACGGATTGGCCGTCTTGTCTTCCGCGCAGCGGTTGCACAGCCGGACGTGTTCGAGGTCGTAGGCATCAATGACCCATTTATGGCACCGGATTACATGGTATACAACGTAAAGTATGATACCATGCACGGCCGTTTCAACGGTGACATTTCCTTTACGGAGAATGCTCTGGTCGTCAACGGCAGAAAAGTTGCCGTCTTCGCTGAAAAGGACCCGGCGGATATTCCGTGGGGCAAGATCGGCGCAGAGTACGTTGTTGAATCCACCGGTGTTTTTGCAACTACCGAAAAGGCTTCCGCTCATTTGAAAGCTGGCGCAAAGAAAGTTGTTATCTCCGCTCCTGCAAAGGATAAAGAGACCCCGACTTTCGTCTGCGGTGTTAACCTCGACACCTATACCTCTGACATGAACGTTGTTTCCAACGCTTCCTGCACCACCAACTGCCTGGCTCCGCTGACAAAGGTTATCAACGACAAGTTTGGCATTGTTGAAGGCCTGATGACCACCGTGCATTCCACCACTGCTACCCAGAAGACCGTTGATGGTCCTTCTAAGAAAGACTGGCGCGGCGGCCGTGCGGCTTCCGGCAACATCATTCCTTCTTCCACCGGTGCTGCAAAGGCCTGCGCTCTGGTTATTCCGGAAGTCAAGGGCAAACTGACCGGCATGTCCATGCGTGTACCTACACTGGACGGTTCCGTGGTTGACCTGACCTGCAGCCTGAAGACTCCTACCACTTACGAGGATATCTGCAAGACTGTTAAGGCAGCTGCAGAGGGCCCGATGAAGGGTATCCTGGCTTACACAGAGGACCCGATTGTTTCCTCTGATATTCTGGGCGACCCGCACACCTCCATTTTCGATGCGAATGCCGGCATCATGCTGAACGATCATTTTGTTAAGCTGATTGCATGGTACGACAACGAATGGGGCTACAGCAACAAGGTCCTTATGCTTATCCAGCACATGAATGAAGTAGACCACAAGTAATTTTTGCCTGTGGCTCTCTGCTCTGCATTGCAAAGTGCAGGCAAGCGCCTTCTCCGGCCCGCCGGGGAGGGCGCTTTTTTCATATGCCTTTGTCAGTGTGTGCGAAGCCGACGGCTTTTTTAGCCCAGTGCGTTTATACTAAAAAGGGTATGGGTTTCCTGCGGCGGATACATAAGATGTTTTATAATATAATGAACAAAAAACATGGGTATAGTTCGGACATTTTCTGCAATATTTTCAAAAAAGTCTTGAAATTTTGCCGCTTTGTGATATGATTACAATATAAAAACCGGATAAATTCCCATTTACAGAGGAGCTGTTTGATATGCAAAAAAGCGATTCGCAGAACGACAACCTGCCGCTCTATCTGTTCCATCAGGGTACAAACGTGGAAGCGTTCCGGTACCTAGGAGTCCACTGTATGGAGGACGAGGGCCGGGTACAGACAACTTTTCGTGTATGGGCACCAAATGCGCAAAGCGTTTCCGTTATTGGCGACTTTAACAGCTGGGACGAAACCAAAACGCCCATGGAGAAAATTGGTACAGGCGTGTGGGAAGCTAGCGTGCCGTTTGGTCTGGAAGAGTATGGGCGATACCAGTACTGTGTGACCTGCGCGGACAGGCATCAAGTGCACAAAAGTGACCCTTATGCCTATTTCTTTGACACGCGTCCCGGTACGGCCAGCCGCTATTACGACATAGAGGGCTATCAATGGCACGACACCAGCTGGCAGCACCACAAAGAACAGGAACCGCACTATGAGAATCCGGTTAATATTTATGAGGTGCATTTGGGTTCCTGGCGGCGTTATCCGGACGGCAATGTCTTCAATTATGACAAGCTGGCGGAGGAACTGGTTCCTTATGTAAAAGAAATGGGGTACACCCATATTGAAATTATGCCCGTCACTGAGTATCCATTTGATGGCTCATGGGGGTATCAGGTAATCGGCTACTTCGCGCCGACCTCCCGCTATGGTACGCCGAAACAGTTCATGCATTTTATAGATGTTTGCCATAAGGCGGGCATCGGCGTGATTATGGATTGGGTGCCGGCCCATTTTCCAAAGGATGAGTGCGGGCTGGCCAAGTTTGACGGGACGCCCTGTTATGAATATGCGGACCCGCGCAAAGGGGAGCACATGGACTGGGGCACCCTGGTCTTTGATTACGGCCGCCCGGAAGTGATTAGTTTTCTCATTTCCAGTGCCATTTTCTGGTTGGAAAAGTACCACATTGACGGCATTCGGGTGGACGCGGTAGCTTCTATGCTGTACCTCGACTACAGCCGCCAGCCCGGCCAGTGGATACCCAATAAGGACGGCGGCCGCGAGAATTTGGAGGCGATTGCCTTCCTGCAGAAACTGAACGAAGCGGTCTTTGCCCGTTTTCCCACCGTGATGATGATTGCAGAGGAGTCCACCAGCTGGCCAATGGTGAGCAAACCTACTTACATGGGTGGGCTTGGCTTTAACTATAAGTGGAATATGGGCTGGATGAACGACATGATGCACTATATGTCGCTGGACCCGCTGGGGCGAAAATATAACCAGAAAGACATCACATTTTCATTTTTCTATTCTTTTGCGGAAAATTTCGTCCTGCCGATTTCCCACGATGAGGTGGTGCACGGCAAGTGTTCCCTGATGAACAAAATGCCTGGTACAGCTACGCAGAAGTTTGCGGGTGTCCGTGCTTTTATGGGGTACATGATGGCGCATCCCGGCAAAAAGCTGCTGTTTATGGGTACAGAACTGGGACAGTTTATTGAGTGGAACTATAAGCAGGAATTGGACTGGCTGCTGTTGCAGTACCCGCAGCATGAGGCGCAGCACCGTTTCTTCCAGGAACTGAATCATTTTTACCTGAAGAATGCCCCGCTGTGGCAGGTAGACTTCGATTGGTCCGGTTTCTCGTGGATTAGCAACGATGACTGTGACCAAAGTGTCATTGCCTTCCGCCGTTTTGACAAAAAGAAGGACGAGATTATCATTGTCTGCAATTTTGTGCCGGTGGAGCGTACTTCCTACCGCATTGGTGCACCGTATGACGGTGTTTATGAGGAAGTTTTTTCCACGGACTGGAGCCGCTTCGGCGGCAGCGGCATAGAGAATGGAAGCCATATTGTCAGTGATAAAACATATCCTATACATGGCATGGAGCAGTCCATTGAACTGCACTTGCCGCCGCTTTCTACTATTTACCTAAAACGAAAGAAAGGAAGAGGGCTTCCGGCAAAGAAGAACCCGTCCGCTGAAACCGTGCGGGAAAAAACGCCGGAGCCGTAAAACAGTCAGTAAAAGCACCGGTGGGCCCAAAAACTACCGGAGCCGTAAAATAGAAAGTGCGGGCTGAAGAAGACCCGAAAGAAAGAGGCTGACAGCCTCCGCGGACTGCAGCAGCTTGCTGAAAATCAGTGTATTGTTTAAGGAGGAATAACCATGTTGCCAAAACAAGATGTTGTGGCTATGATTCTGGCGGGCGGCCAGGGCAGTCGGCTTGGCGTGCTGACCAAAAAACTTGCAAAACCGGCAGTTCCCTTCGGGGGGAAATACCGTATCATAGACTTTCCGCTTTCTAACTGTGTGAATTCCGGCATTGAAACGGTTGGCGTTTTAACACAGTATCAGCCGTTGGAGCTGAACGAATACATCGGTTCCGGACAGCCGTGGGACTTGGACAGCATGACGGCCGGTGTGCGGGTGCTGCCGCCGTATCAGCGCAGCCGTAAATCGGACTGGTACAAGGGCACCGCAAACGCCATTTATCAGAATATCCCGTATATTGAGCGCTACAGTCCGGAATATGTGGTTATCCTTTCCGGTGACCATATTTATAAAATGGACTACTCCAAGATGCTGGCCTACCATCGGGAGAAAAACGCGGACTGCACCATCGCCGAAATTGAGGTGCCTATGGATGAAGCGCCCCGCTTTGGTATTTTAAATACCAATGAAGATGAATCTATTTATGAGTTCGACGAGAAGCCGAAACACCCCAAGAGCAATAAGGCCAGTATGGGCATTTATGTCTTTACATGGAAAAAGTTGAAAAAGTATCTGGAGCAGGACGAGGCAAACCCGAAGAGCAGCAACGATTTTGGGCATGATGTTCTGCCAGCAATGCTGAAGGCCGGCGAGCGGATGTTTGCCTATCACTTTGAGGGTTACTGGAAGGATGTCGGTACGATTGAAAGCCTGTGGGAGTCCAACATGGACCTTTTGGACCCCAATGTGCCGCTGGACCTTTCCGATGATTCCTGGAAGATTTATTCCCGCAACCCAGTCATGCCGCCGCACTATATTTCCAAAGAAGCTAAGGTGCAGAACTCGCTGGTGGCAGAGGGCGCAAATGTGTACGGCGAAATTGATTTTGCCGTTCTGTTCTCCGGTGTTTACATTGCACCGGGCGCGGTGGTGCGTGATTCTATTATCATGCCTGGTACGCGCGTGGAGGAGGGTGCCGTGGTGCAGTACGCTATTGTAGCGGAAAACTCAGTTATCGGCAAAGGCGCCATGGTTGGACAGCGTCCGGAAGATATGAAAAATAAAGACGAATGGGGCGTTGCTGTGGTTGGCAGCGATTGTGTCATCCAGCCGGGTGCGGTGGTACCGCCGAAAGCAATGGTAGATGCGGAAACACTGGCAGAGGAGGCGCAGAAGAAATGAGTGCAAATAAAGTACTTGGCATTATTTTCTCCAATATTTATGACGAGAAGATTCGGGAGCTGACCGAAACGCGCACCATGGCCAGCGTGCCCTTCGGTGGGCGATACCGTTTGATTGACTTTGTCCTTTCCAATATGGTGAACGCCGGCATTAACAAGGTCGGTGTGATTACTAAAAACAACTATCAGTCCCTAATGGACCATTTAGGCTCCGGCAAACCATGGGACCTTTCCCGTAAGCGGGAGGGACTGTTTATTCTGCCGCCGTTTTCCAACGGCAACTCGGAATACAACACGCGTATTGAGTCGTTGGCGTCTGTGAATCGCTTTTTCCAGCACTCCAATGAGGACTATGTGTTCCTTTCGGACAGCAATTATGTCTGCAATATCGATTGCAAGAAAATGCTGGAGTCCCACATCCAGACCGGCGCCGATGTGACGGTTGCCTACCGTTTCGGCCGTATTCCGGAAAAGTATGCGGACACTGTCAGCTATGAGATTGACCCCGACGGTCGTGTACGGGACGCGCTGGTAAAACCAAATATCGACGGTGCCTGCAACTATGGTCTGCCCATGATGATTATCAGCAAAAAACTGCTGCTGAAGCTGGTTTCGGACTGTGTCAGCCGCAACCAGTACGATTTTGAGCGCGACCTTATCCAGCGGAATATCCCAAATTATCACTTTAATGGCTATGAATTCCCCGGATTTTTCCGCTCAATTTGCTCCATGAATGACTATTTTGAAAGCAATATGGCATTGATGCAGCCAAAAGTGCGCGGTGAGCTGTTCACGCCGGAGCGTCCCATTTACACCAAAGTACGTGACGACCCGCCGGCCCGCTATGGCCTTGGCAGCCATGTTTCCAACAGCCTGGTTGCGGACGGCTGCGAAATAGAGGGCGATATCGAAAATTGTGTGCTGTTCCGTGGTGTACATATCGGTAAAAATTCCAAAGTCAGCAACTGCGTCATTATGCAGGACAGCCAGATTGGACAGAATTGCCGGCTGGACTATGTGATTACAGATAAAGACGTTGTCATTAAAAATGAGCGTTCTATGATGGGATTTCAGTCCTATCCGGTGTTCATCAACAAGGGCAGCATTGTCTGACCGCGGGGCAGAGCTGGAGGCCAGCAGACATAACTTAGAAAGGGATGATTCTCAAGATGAAGATTTTATATTGCACCAGTGAAGCACGCCCGTTTGCCGCAACCGGTGGCTTGGCGGATGTGGCAGGCTCTCTGCCGCAGGCACTGCGTCAGCGGCTGATTGGCTGCCGCGTGGTTATGCCGCTGTATGAAGATATTCCGCAGGAGCTGCGCGATGATATGAAATTTGTCACCAGCCTGTCTGTACCAGTTGCATGGCGGCGGCAGTACTGCGGCGTCTTTGAGGCCCGCTCCGGGGGTGTCATTTACTACCTGATTGATAACCAATATTACTTCAAGCGCAAGGGCCTGTACGGTCATTACGATGATGCGGAGCGGTTTGCGTTCCTGTCCCGTGCCGCACTGGAAATGCTGCCGTACATCGATTTTAAGCCGGACGTGATTCACTGCAACGATTGGCAAACCGCCATGGTGCCGGTGTACTACAGCCTGTTCTATGCAAACAACGACTGGTACCGCGGCATTAAAACAGCCATTACTATTCATAATATTCAGTATCAGGGCAAGTACGGCAGGGAACTGGTGCAGGATGTACTGGGCGTACCGGAAAGCGATTTCCCGATTCTGGAATACGACAAATGTGTGAATATGCTGAAAGGCGCCATTGAAACGGCCAACCGTGTTACAACTGTCAGCCCTACCTATGCACAGGAGATTTTGGACCCGTGGTATTCCTATGGCTTGGACGGCATCCTGAAACAGCGGCAGTGGAAGCTTTCCGGTATCCTCAACGGCATTGACACAGTTGTCTATAACCCGGCGACGGACCCGGATATTTACAGCCATTACTCGGAAGATGACATTTCCGGCAAGGCGGAAAACAAGCGTGCCCTGCAGGAACGCCTCGGCCTTGCACAGGAACCGAATACACCGCTGATAGGCATGGTTACCCGTTTGGTTGCGCATAAGGGACTGGACCTTGTGAAAGAGGATTTGGACCATTTGCTGCAGAATACAAATATGCAGTTTATCATTCTTGGCAGCGGCGAGTGGGAATATGAGCAATTCTTCCAGCAGATGCAGAAGAAATATCCCGGAAGGGTATGTGCTTGCCATGGCTTCGTACCGGAGCTGTCCCACAAGATTTATGCCGGTGCAGATATGTTCCTGATGCCAAGTAAAAGCGAGCCGTGCGGCCTGTCACAGATGATTGCGCTGCGCTATGGCACTATTCCGATTGTGCGGGAAACCGGCGGCCTGAAGGATTCTATTCAGGACAGCGGTGACGGAAAGGGCAACGGCTTCACGTTCCACGACTATGACAGCGGCGATATGGATAATGCCGTTCACCGCGCATTGAGCGGTTACAGCGACCAGGATGGTTGGAAGGTTCTGGTGCAACGTGCTATGAACTGCGATATGAGCTGGGGCAAGTCCGCCAATGAGTACATCCGTCTGTACCGCAATATGATGAAAGAATAATTCCTCCTTTTCTACAAATAAAACAGGGCAGCTGCACGGCGCTTTGGGGCGCCGCCGCAGCTGTCCTGTTTTTTGTTTGGTTGCAAGTTCTTTAGAATTCGTTTATACTAAACGGATAAGAAGAAAAGAGGCTTTTCACCATGAAATTTACACCGGAACAAAAGGAAATCCTCTGCAGTATGCTGGAACACCGCCGTTTTCCGGTGGTGCGGTTTGAACTGCACCGGGAGGATGACCCCAAACACTGGAAAATCGAACGGAATTATATTTATATGACGGCCCCGGCGGATTCCGATGAGCTGGTTGCCGCCCGCAGTGAAGCGCTGTGCACCCTCATGGAACAGGGTGTGATATTTATTGATTACACAATCCATACATGGGTGCAGGGAGATTATGATGTGTATTACCACAGCAAACTGTATGAAAACCTGTGTCACACCATGCTGCAGCAGGCGAACTCCCCACAGACAGAATATGACCTGCCCTATATGCGAAAGGGATACGTTTCCTTTACACCTGTTTTTTTGCGCCGCCTGCCCCGCCAGCAGGACCCATACGAATCTCAGCACGCTGAATGAGGGTAAATAGGGCGGAGGACAGCGCCGGGTACAGTTCCGAAAGCTTTTCCGGGCTGAGGGAGGGCACTGCTGTTTTTAGCACCCGTACAAGGCCGTCTACATCTTCACCGGAAAGCAGGCAGCGGATATTGGAAAGTGCCACTTCTCCGCTGGCGGCTGCGCGGCCGTCGGCAAGGTGTTCGGAAATGGCGAACATTCCCTGTGGGTTTTTGTTGTTTGCCGCATAAAGAATACGAAATACCCGATAAACAGCCGCGAACAGATAGACAGAAACCTCATCGGTCAGGTCACTGCTGCTGCAACTGTGTGCAATGGCGTACAGCGTGGCGATGGACCGTTCCACAATGGTTTGTTCCGCCGGTGCCTGCACGGTTTCCTCCGACGTGCCGTCCGCCTGTGTTGATACCGGTACCTCGGCGGCAAAACCGGCCGGGTGCGGTGTGCGGCCAAGCAGGTAGTCACAGGAAACACCGTAAAAATCCGCAATTTTTACAACGAAGTCCAGTCCGCACTCACGGATGCCTTTTTCGTAATGAGAGAGCAGTGCCTGTGAAACGCCAAGACTGTTTGCAACAGATTTCTGGCTGAGTCCGCGTTCCTTGCGCAGCAGCGTAATCAGGCGCGGAAAATAGCTGTTCAAAATCTGTCCCTCCCAGTCCATTCATACGGAAATTTGTAAAATAACGTAATGTAAAGTATAAACTAAAATTAACTGGATGTAAACTGCTAGATGTCATGTTTTTTGCAAAAAAGGAGCTATATCATGCAATCATATCTCATTCACCTGATTCGGCACGGCCTGACAGCCGGAAACCTGGAGGGACGCTATATCGGCAGCACCGACCTACCCCTGTGTGAGGAGGGGGAAAGGCAGCTGAAGGAACTAAGAAAGCACCACCCATACCCCGAGGCGGAGGTCTGCTATTCCAGCCCCATGCAGCGCTGCCTGCAGACAGCGGGCCTGCTGTATCCGGACCTTACCCCACAGGTTATTACAGACTTTCGGGAAACGGATTTTGGTGCGTGGGAAAATAAAACCGCCAAGGAACTGGCGGCAGAGGATCCCTCGTTTGTAGAGTGGATGGAGGGTGGAAAGGCGGTTACACCGCCCGGCGGCGAAAACGGCGGCTGGTTTATGCAGCGTACCTGCGCTGCATTTGAGGACCTAGTGGATGGTATGCTGCGTACGGATACCCACACGGCAGTGGCTATTTTGCACGGCGGTTCGATTATGTCCATTATGGCAGCATACGCGCTGCCGCGGGCCAAATTTTATGACTGGCTGACACAGCCGGGCTGTGGGTATTCCCTGCGGATTACACCTGGGCTGTGGATGCGTTCCATGGTCGTGGAAGCATACCAGACAATTCCGATGGAAGGCAAGCCGACACAGGACGAGCAAACCGCGCACCTGGTGCTGGATGCGGCCCGTGCGGCGGCAGACCACCTGTACGGTGAGGAAAAAACGGATAAAGAACCTACAAACGACAAAAATCAGGCTTGACACGCGGCTTTTTCTTGCGCTATAATAGACAAAAATCAATCATTGACAAGGCAATGACGGGAATAAGGCACAGGCAGGCTGCTGCAGAGAGCCGGCGGGCGGTGTAAGCCGGTACAGATGCGTGTGCGTATAGCTCATCCCTGAGCCGCCATCCCCGAACTTCTTTCAAAGTAGGGGCGGACGCTGCGGCAGCGTTATCTGCCGGGGCCTTCTCCATTTTGGACGAGGCCGCAGAGGGCCTCTTTAAGGCTGAAGCTGGGTGGTACCACGGCGTAACTTTCGTCCCAGACACGGTGTATTTCCGTGTCTGGGACTTTTTGTTCCCTGCCCACAGGCCAACGATACAAACGCAGAAAAGGAGAGCTGATAGAACATGAACAACGCCTATAAAAAATATATCCCCTTCCGGCAGATTCCTCTGCCGGACCGGAAATGGCCGCAGAACACTATCACCAAGGCGCCCGTCTGGTGCAGCGTAGACCTGCGTGATGGTAATCAGGCACTGGTGGACCCCATGAATCTGGAAGAAAAGCTGAATTTTTTCCAGATGCTGGTAGACGTTGGTTTCAAGGAAATTGAAATCGGCTTTCCGTCCGCTTCCGAAACCGAATATGAAATTTGCCGTACGCTGATTGAGCGTGACCTGATTCCGGACGATGTGACCATTCAGGTGCTGGTTCAGGCGCGTGAACATCTGATTCGCAAAACCTTTGATGCGATTCACGGCGCCAAAAACGTCATTGTCCATTTCTATAATTCCACATCTACTTTACAGCGCAAAATTGTATTCCGTACAGATATGGACGGTGTAATTGACATTGCTGTTGATGCGGCAAAGCTAATCCGGAAACTGACCGAAAAGGAAGTTTCCGAAACCAACATGAACATCCGATACGAATATTCGCCGGAAAGCTTCAGCGGCACCGAAGTGGAAAATTCCGTGCGCATCTGTGATGAAGTACTGGAAACATTGGGTGCGGCGCCGGAAAAGAAAGTCATTATCAACCTGCCGGATACAGTGGAGATGTGTACGCCGAACACCTATGCGGACCAGATTGAGTATTGTATCCGCAACATGAAGCACCGCGACAGCGCCATTATCAGTTTGCACCCGCACAACGACCGCGGCACCGGCGTGGCTGCCACGGAATTGGCGCTGCTGGCCGGCGCCGAGCGTGTGGAAGGCACCCTATTCGGCAATGGAGAACGCACCGGCAATGTGGATATTGTCACGCTGGCCCTCAATATGTACTCGCAGGGGGTGGACCCGCAGCTCGACTTTTCCGATATCCGCCATGTACGGGAAGTGTATGAACACTGCACCAGCATGAAGGTTCCACCGCGTCAGCCTTATGCGGGTGATTTGGTATTTACCGCATTCTCTGGTTCTCATCAGGATGCCATCAAAAAGGGCGTAGATGCAATGAAAGCGCACGATAAGCCTTATTGGGAAGTGCCTTATCTGCCCATCAACCCGGCGGACATCGGCCGTGCATATGAGCCGGTTATCCGCATTAACAGCCAGTCCGGCAAGGGCGGTGCAGCCTTTGTTATGCAGCAATCCTTCGGGTTCCAGCTGCCAAAGGCGATGCAGGCGGAGTTCGGCGCGGTGGTTAAACAGGCCTGCGACGAGGCGGGCCGAGAGCTGCTGCCTGAGGAAGTTTACGGTCTGTTCAGCAAAGAGTATCTGGAAGTGAAATCACCGTACAATTTGAAAGCCTATAAGCTGGCCGAAGAAAACGAAGACGAGGAGAACGCAGAGGGTTCCGGTGCCGTCAGTTTTTCCGGCAACCTGCGTTTCCACCATACAGACCACCCTGTCAGTGCCGTGGGCAACGGCCCAGTAGACGCCTTCTTCCGTGCGCTGGCACAAGTCAGCATTCGGGACTACAGCTTTGTCACCTATCAGGAACACGCTATTTCCCGCGGCTCGGACAGTAAGGCTGTTTCCTACATTCACCTGAAGGACGCACAGGGGAAGGACGCGTTTGGTGTGGGCATTGACAGCAACATCAGCCTTGCCTCCATTAAGGGAATTATTTGTGCCATCAACCGCAGCCGCAGAGCGAAAGCAAACCAGTAACCTAAACAGTATTTTATTCTATATTTTCTATTTGGGAGGTTATGAATATGCAGACATATCAGATTGCCGTGCTGAAGGGTGACGGTATCGGTCCGGAAATTGTAGAGCAGGCCATGAAGGTACTGACCAAGGCCGGACAGAAGTTTGGCTTTGCGGTCCAGTTTCAGCAGGCGCTGCTGGGTGGTGCGGCGATTGATGCCGACGGTGTGCCGCTGCCGCAGAAAACAGTGGACATCTGCAAGGCAGCGGACAGCACGCTGCTGGGCGCTGTGGGCGGCCCGAAGTGGGACGGCCAGCCCGGCAGCAATCGCCCGGAAAAAGGGCTTCTGGGCATTCGGTCGGCGCTGGGACTGTTTGCAAATCTGCGGCCGGCGGTCATTTTTCCAGAACTGAAAAGTGCATCGCCGCTGAAGGACGAGATTATCGGTGACAATCTCGATGTCCTTATCGTTCGTGAACTGATAGGCGGCATCTATTTCGGTGAACGTGGCCGCTGTATAGAAAACGGCCAAGAGGCCGCTTATGATACTGAAAAGTACAGCGTACCGGAGATTGAGCGCATTGTGCGGGTAGGCTTCCAAATGGCCATGAAGCGCCGGAAAAAGATGTGCAGTGTCGATAAGGCTAATGTGCTGGAGTCTTCCCGCCTGTGGAGAGCCACGGTACAGCGGCTGAGCAAAGAGTATCCGGAAGTGGAAGTTTCCTATATGTATGTGGACAACTGCGCCATGCAGCTGGTGCGCAACCCGCGCCAGTTTGACGTGATTGTTACCTCTAATATGTTTGGTGACATTCTTTCGGACGAAGCGAGCATGATTTCCGGTTCCATCGGCATGCTGGCCTCTGCCAGCCTGAACGACACGAAATGCGGCCTGTACGAGCCGATTCACGGTTCCGCACCGGACATTGCGGGCACTGGCAAGGCAAACCCGCTGGCGACCGTTTTATCGGCCGCTATGATGCTGCGCTATTCACTGGACCAGCCGCAGGCGGCGGACGCCATTGAGGCGGCTGTGTCCAATGCACTGACAAAGGGCCGTACCTGTGACATTGCCGGTAAGGGCCTGCCGGTCCTTTCCTGCAGTGAGATGGGCGATTTGGTGTGCAGTCTGCTGTAACATTCTAATAAAATAGAAAATGCTGCCGGTCCCTGTGGAATTACCCGCGGGACCGGCAGCATTATTTTTATCGGTTGTTTTTACGGTTGGGGAGAACTGTCAGGCTTGTCCGGCACGTCTTCCGGAAGCGGTTCTTCCCACGCATGGAAGGCCAGATAAATGCCGCCCAGCGCGGTGACAACAGCGACGGAAGCCGCCGCGATTGACCAGCTGTCCCATTCCAGCGGGCTGGACACCATCGCAAGCAGCGTACAGCCGAGGGAAATAAAGAAAAAGATTTCTGACATTTTTCCATCTGACCAGTCCAACACAGAAGAACACCTCCATAAACAGAATCAGCGTTTTAGGACGGAAAGGCAGCGGGATATAAAAGATTACTCAGTGCAGCCAGCTGTTCCAGTGTCAGCCGTTCCGCCCGCACCGAAGCCGGCGCGTCTATTTGCTTCAAAGCTGCCTGCACGGTGGCTTTCGGCAGGGAAAGTCCGGCAGAAACCGCATTTGCGGCCGCTTTTCGCCGCTGACCAAAGGCAGCCCGCACGACACGGAAGAAGAACGTCTCGTCCCGCAGCTGTACCGGCGGCGCTTTCCGAACCCGCAGCTGAATGACGGCGGAGTCCACTTTGGGGCTGGGCAGAAAACTGCCGCGGCCTACCGGAAACAGCAGCTTTGGCTCGGCATAATACCACACAGCCGCACTGACGGCGCCGCAGGCACGGGTACCGGGAGCGGCGCACAGGCGTTCAGCTGCTTCTTTCTGCACCATGACGGTCAGGAACTCAATGGGCAGCTTTTCCTCCAGTAATTTCATAATCACAGGAGAAGTGATGTAGTACGGCAGATTGGCACATACCGCAATGTGCATTCCGGCGAATTCCTGCTGCAGCAGGGCGGGCAGGTCCAGTTTCAGGACATCTCCCTGTACGACGTGAACGTTCTGGAAAGGCTGCAGCGTTTCCGCCAGAACGGGAAGCAGGCGGCGGTCCAGTTCCACCGCACAGACTTTCTGTGCGCGTGCGGCCAGCTGAACAGTCAGTACGCCAATGCCCGGGCCAATTTCCAGCACACCGCAGTCGGGGCCAGTGACACCTGACTCCGCCATACGGGGACAGACCGTTGGGTCAATGAGAAAGTTTTGTCCCAGCTGCTTGCGAAATGTAAAACCATGGCGGGAAAGCAGCTCCCGTATGGTTTGTCTGTTCGATAAATCCATGACAACTCCTAACGTTCAGTACAGGACAGCGCCGTATTTTCGTGCAAGCGGTTCCAGCACTTCTGGTTCCAGCTCGCAGTCACTGTCGATAATCAGCCGGCCCTGAAAATACCGCAGTGCAGCGTTCAGAACCGGTTTGGAGTCGGCGTGTACGGCAATGGGCTGACGCGTCATGTGCGCAGCGGCGGCAAGAATTTTTGCGTCAGTCAGGTCCGTGACATTCACTAGCGTAATGCTGGCGGAGTCGTCGTCCATTGCAATCAGTTCCTCGCCCAGCCGTGCAGAACAGGTCAGCGGCCGGCTGAAGGAATAGTCATCCGCAAGGAAGAAAGCTTCGTTCTCAATGGTGGCCGCGTTGCAGTCCGGCTCCCGCGGTATTTTCGGCGGGGTGTACGTTTTCAGTAGGTTTTTCAATGCCCGAATATGGGCCGGTTTGGTAAACAGGCATCCACCGACAATGGAAGCTCCCGTGTCCATCAGGCGCCGCATAGCGGCAGCCCACTGTTCGGGTGGCAGCTGTGTGTTGCCGGGGCGGGCAATCAGCGGTACAGTGGTATGCGATGCTGCATCTTCCATGAGGCGAACCATTTTGTCCGGAGCACAGGTGAAGTTGAGACCGACAGCATCCGCACCCATGGCCTGCAGAGTGAGCAGGACAGGAAGCAGATGGGCACCGGTTGCGGTGCGCCCCGCTTTGTCAACAGCAATGGTAACGAATACCGGCAGACGGCTGGTGCGGGAAGCCAGCACCAGCGCGCGCATATCGGACAACGCCGCTTGGGTGCCGGCCAACAGAAAATCCACACCAGCCTTTTCCAGTGCGCGTACCTGCTCCCGGTAAATGTCATAGACATCGTCAAAGTCGGCTTTACCGTGCGGAGGCACCAACAGGCCGGTCGGTCCTACCAGTGCGCCAACCGGATGCCCGCCGGCATTTTCACGGCTGAGAGCCGTAAGCCGAAGATTCAGTTCCTCAGTCCTGCCGGCAAGGCCAAACGGTGCCAGACCGGCGCGATTGGCGTGCAGTGTCGGGGAAAGGATAGCATCGCTGCCGGCAGCAAGAAAGCTTTGCTGCACCTGCCGCAGAAGGTCAGGGTGGTCACAAGCCCACTGCTCCATGCAGACACCGCTGGGCATACCGGCAGCCGTCAGGTTTGTGACAGCGCCGCCGTCCAGCAGCATGGGCAAAGGGAATGGAAACTCTTCCACTCGCTTCATCACCTGCTTTTCAAAGATTCGGAACAAAACCGAAACTCACATGGATTCCGGTGCTGTAATTTTCAGCAGAGAAAGCACATTGTGCAGAACAGTACGCACACAGCTGCACAAATACAGCCGTGCGGCAGCCAGGGAGGATTCTTCCCCTTTAATTCTGCACGCGCTGTAAAATTTATGGAACAGCGTAGCCAGCGTCAGCGCATAACGCGTCATGCGGGCAGGGTCATAATCTTTTGCAGACTCGATAATTTCGCCGGTATAAGCGGATAGATGGTGAATCAGTTCGATTTCTTCCGGCGCGGTCAGCAGGGCCAGTTCCTCATCCGTGCAGTCCCGCAGTTCGACGCCCTCTTCTTTCATGGTGCGGAACAGACTGCACAGGCGGGCGTAGGCGTACTGCACATAGTAAACCGGATTCTTGCTGTCCTGTTGAACAGCCAATCCAAGGTCAAAGTCCATTTCTGAATTCGGCTCCCGCATATTGAACAGGAAGCGGGCAGCATCTACCGGAACTTCGTCCAGCAGGGTGACCAAAGTGATGGCGTTGCCGCTGCGTTTGCTTGCCTTGACAACTTGGCCGTCACGCACCAGACGAACCATCTGCATCAGCAGGACATCCAGCCGGCTGGTATCTACACCCAGTGCCTGCAGGGCACCTTTCAGGCGGGGCACATAGCCGTGGTGGTCGGCGCCCAGCACATCAATGGCCTTGTCAAAGCTGCGGGTGACCAATTTATTATAATGATACGCAATATCCGGAACGACATACGTCGGAACACCGTTGGCACGCACCAGAACGAAATCTTCGGAGCCGTAAGGCTCGCCCTTAAACCAGAGGGCGCCGTCCTTTTCATAGGTGGCGCCGTGTTCCTTCAGCTGCTCAATGACGCGCCTAACCGCGCCGCTTTGGTGCAGTGTGGATTCCCGGAACCAGTTATCATACCGAATGCGGTATTTAAGTAAGTCGTCCTGCAGGCCCTGAATATTCAGCGGCAAGGCATAGTCAACCAGTGCCTGCCGGCGCTCCGGATCCGGTGCGTTCACATAGCGGTCACCGTTTATCTTGGCAAAATTTTTGGCGTGTTCCGTGATGTCCGCACCATGGTAGCCATCCTCTGGGAAGGGAACCGCATCCTCACCCTTGTACAGCTGCAGATAGCGGGCTTCCAGCGACAGGCCAAATTTGTTGACCTGATTGCCAGCATCATTGACGTAGAATTCTCGCTGTACCTGATAGCCCGCGGCGTCCAGAACAGAGGCCAGGCAGTCGCCAATCGCACCGCCGCGCGCGTTGCCGATGTGCATGGGGCCGGTCGGGTTGGCGGAAACGAACTCTACCAGCACACGTTTTCCGCCGCCGAAGCTGCTGCGGCCGTAGGATTCACCGTTTTTGGCAACGTCACGCAGCACCGCAGTGTAGAATTCCGGCCGATAGAAAAAGTTTAAAAAGCCGGGGCCTGCAATTTCACAGCGGCTGAAAAATGTATCATCCAAATGAATGTTTGCTGCCAGCGCCTCCGCAATTTTGCGCGGCGCCATGTGGAATGCGCGCGCGCTGACCATGGCAGCATTGGCGGCCCAATCACCGTGGGCACGGTCGGCTGGAACTTCCAGTGTAAAATCAGGAAGTTCACTGGCAGGCAGCGCCTGCGCTGCCTGCGCTTTGGCTGTGGCTGACAGGATTTCCTGCCGCAGCTGGTCCTTTGCCTGCTGTACGTATTTTGACATTTTTATGGTCTACCTCCTTGACGGTAATGTAAATCTGGTTCACGCTGGACAAATTTGCGTTTAGGTCCAGTGTATAATTGACAATCAGCCGGCCGCCCTCATCTGTCAGCTGGTTGTCCACATTGGAAGTATAAACCCCCAGCATCATTTGGCCGTATTCGGTGGAGTACTGGCACATATGCCGTTTTCCGTTTTCGAGAATCAGACGGGTGCCGTCCATACCGCCGCGCATCAGGGTAATACAGCGGCTATCCTCCACTTTCAGCACAGAGGTCTGTGAGTGGTTGGTATCCTTATCATATTCTTTATAAGTGATAAAACGCTTGCCGTTTTTTTTAATATAGGAACCAAAGGCGGTTACTTCAATTTCACTGGTTTGGTCGTTGACCATTTGGCGGCCGCGTATGGAAATCAGATAGTTTTCTTCCATGGAACAGCTCCTTCGTATTTATCAATGTCAACCAAATGTACGTCGCTGTGTACATCTTCACGCAAGAAAAAGCCGGCGACCTTTGAAAAATCGTTAATGCGGTCGCTGACAAAGAATGAACAACCGCCGCTGCCGCCCTGTGCCAACAGGCTGTCCTTTTCCAGCAGTGTCCGGCAGTAGACAGCTGTTTCGCGCCCGCTGTCAATCAAGCGGACCTTTTCGCCCACCACTTCACCGATGATGCGCTTGATGATAGGGTAGTGGGTACAGCCGAGAATGACGGTATCCACGTCCGCTGCACGCAGCGGTGCAAGATATGTTTCCGCCACTTTTTTTGTAATATCGGGGTGCTCCAGCGAAAAACCGGACTCTACAATGGGAACGAACAGTGGGCAGCTTTTGGCAAAAACCTGCAGCTGCGGGTTCAGTGTTTGCAGTGCCTGTTGAAAAGAACCGCTGCGAATGGTCGCGGCAGTCGCAATTACGCCGATGCGGCCGTTGTGGGTGGCCGCCGCCGCTGCGCGGGCGGTTGGCTCCAGCACGCCGGTGAAAGGAACGGGAAGTTCCTTTGCCAAAAGGGAGCCGGCCACACTGCTGGCAGTGCCGCAGGCCGCCACAACCATTTTGACATTTTTGCTCATCAAAAAGGCGGCGTCCTGACGGGAATACTGGGTGATGATTTTGGGGCTGCGGCCGCCGTAAGGCACGCGGCCTGTGTCGCCAAAGTAAACAATTTGCTCCTCCGGCAGAATGCGCAGCATTTCACGCACAGCGGTCAGGCCGCCGAGGCCGGAGTCAAAAACGCCGATAGGCCGATTATCCATATTCTCTGTTGTCCTTTGCTGTAAAAATTTACAAAATGGGCCGTATGGCTCACATATAGCGTTTGCGTTCTTCGGCCAGAGAGATGAGTTCGTCCAGCAGCTGGGCGATCGGCTTGCCGCAGGCTTCCCACAGCTTGGGGTACATACTGATGGCGGTAAAGCCGGGCAGTGTGTTCAGTTCATTCAGCAGAACCTCTTTGCCGCCGCGCACGAAAAAGTCCACACGGGCAAGGCCGGTGCAGCCCAGCAGCCGGTAGGCACGGCAGGCAATGTGCCGCAGTTCATCGGCAACAGGGGCGTCCAGATGTGCCGGAATGTACAGTTGACTCTTGCCGTTTTTGTACTTATCGTCATAGTCATAAAATTCCGCGCCAGCGCCGATTTCGCCGACGATGCTGGCCTGCGGGCATTCGTTGCCCAAAACGGCGCACTCCACTTCCTGCCCATCGATGGCTTCTTCCACAACGATTTTGCTGTCCTGCAGGGCTGCAAGGGCAACGGCGGCGTCCAGCTCATCGGTACTTTTTACTTTAGAGATGCCAACACTGGAGCCGGCATTGGCGGGCTTCAGGAAGATAGGCCAGCCGAGGCGGGCGTCAATTTTACGCTGGATTTTCAGACGGCCCTCACCGCTGTAATTTTCGGCAAAAAACCATAGAAAATGTGCCTGCTTGATATTCCAGCTGGCCAGCAGGGTGTGGGTGACGGCTTTGTCCATGCAGCAGGCACTTGCCAAAGTGGGGCAGCCGACATACGGAATGCCGCTGACGTGCAGAAGGCCCTGAATGGTGCCGTCCTCGCCGTTTTTGCCGTGCAGGGCGGGAATGACGCAGTCCACATGAATGGTCTGGAAGCCGTCCGGTCCCTCGGTTACGATGCCGTGTACGGAAGTGTCCGGTGAAATACAGGCACGGCGGCACGCGGCGGTGTCCGTTTCCCATGCGCCGGAACGGATGGAATCGGTGGAACCGCTGTAAAGAAGCCAGCGTCCGTCTTTGGTGATGCCCAGTGTTAAAACGTCGTATTTATCTTTGTTTAGGTTTTCCGCAATGGTGGCCGCCGAAACACAGGACACTTCGTGCTCGGATGAGCTGCCGCCAAACAGAACTGCTACTGTTTTCTTCATAATATTTTCCTTCCATGAAGCGCTGCAGCGTTTTTCCGACGGGCGCTTCTGTCAGATGCTTTTCTGTATTTTGATATACAATTTATCATACCACAACCCCCGCCCGGACGCAATGCTGACAACCGTATAAATGAATGATGACAAAAAGCAGTTTATGTAGTATAATAATGAAAACCTAATCCTTAGAAATGAAGTGTCTGTCCCATGGCGGGCAGGATAATATGATACAGGAGTGATGACTTTGGAGCAGAAGGCGTTTAAGCAGGTTGTAACCCGGCTGCGTGCGGTGCTGGAAAAGCAGGGCTTTCCGCTGAACCAGGACAGTGTATGCCAGAACAGCGAGGGAATGCATGCGTTTTTCATTGGCCGGGAAATGGCCTACGGCGTCTTTTATGAAGCGGAGAAAAAGCGCTTTATCCTGCGCTACTGCAGTGTGGAAAACGGCCAGCCGGAGGGCAAGTGGCGAAACCGTTCCGCTCTGCTGTTTGACCCGGAGAACGAGGAAGATGCCAGTCGCCAAACGGACAGCATTATTGCCGACTTTACCGATGAAGTTACGGAAAAGGATAATAAGGAAGCGGTTGTGCAGCGGGTGACGAAGCACCGCCGCCACCGTGGGGAAGAAAGCAAGACGGATGCCCTCTTCTTTTACAATCGTCTTGTCAATGTTTTTCCTGAGCTGCGGGAGGAAATTATTCAGGAACGCGTTACCTACGGACAAATCCGCACGGCAACCTTTGCCCGTGAAAAAGTTCTGCCGAAAATGCATACCCTTTTGCAGGGAGATGCCCAGAAGCAGCAACTAAAAAAGCTGGCGGAAATTTACAGCGAGCTGTATGCCAACGGTGACACCGATGTGCACGCGGTTATTACCTTTGTTTTGCTCAATTCCCTTTCCGATGCGGAAGTGGAAAAATTGGAACCGTACTTTACACCGGAAATGAAAATTGGCTGCCAGTTTGCCCGCAAGATGCGCGGCAAAAAACTGAAGCCGGAAAAGCCGAAGAAACAGTCGAAAAACCGCGTCGTTGCTACCCTGAATGACATGGAGCGATAAAGCAAAAAAGCAAAAATTCCTTGACAGTTTCAGCCGAATATGATAAGATAAAAATACCTCATAAAGGGGTATTTTTTTTGCACCCTTTTCTAGAGGGAGGCCGGGACAGGTCTATGTCCCAATATTTTTCCGGAATACGGGAGGTGCCGTCATGAGAGTAAAGGTAGTATTGGCATGCACAGAGTGCAAGCAGCGTAACTACAACACGATGAAGAACAAGAAGAACGACCCGGACAGACTTGAAATGCATAAGTATTGTCCTTTCTGCAAGAAACATACCCTGCACAAGGAAACCAAGTGATTCGGACGGAGGGAACAGCAGATGGCTGACAAAAAGAAAAAAGCTGGCAGCAAAGCCCCGCAGGCTGCGGTTGCTGGCGAAAAAAAAGCCGCGAAAAAAACTGACAAAGCTGTTGCCAAAACAGAAGGAACCAAAGCTGCCAAAACCCAAAATGGGAAAAAGAAAAGGGCGGTTGGCCGTTTCTTCCACGATTTGAAAGCCGAAATCAAAAAAATCGTCTGGCCCGCACCGCGGGCAGTTTGGAGAAATGTGGGAATCGTTGTGGTCATGATTGCAGTCGTAGGTGTCTGTGTGTTTGGCCTGGATGAAGCATTTACCAACCTGCTGCATCAGTTTATGAATGTCGCAGTATGACGAAAGAAGTGAGGTATGACAATGGCTGAGGAAGCGTGCTGGTATGTTGTGCATACCTACTCCGGTTATGAGAACAAAGTTGCTTCCACGTTGGAAAAAACGGTGGAAAACCGCAAAATGCAGGATCTTATCCAGCAGATTATGGTTCCAACGGAGAAAGTCACGGAGATTAAGGACAACAAAACCCGTGAGGTGGAGCGCAAGCTGTTCCCTGGCTATGTGCTTATCAAAATGGTTCTGACGAATGAATCATGGTATGTTGTGCGCAATATCCGCGGCTGCACCGGTTTTGTCGGCCCGGACAACACCAAACCGGTTCCCCTGACCGAAGAGGAAGTACAGAAACTCGGCGTAGAGAAAAAAGACGTGGAGGTTTCGTACCGGGTGGGCGATTCTGTCAACATTATCGACGGGCCTTTCGACGGCTTCGTTGGTGTGGTGGAGGATATCGACACCGAGAAGAACCGCGTGCGTGTTACCATTAACATGTTCGGCCGTGAAACACCTGTCGAGTTGGAACTGGGACAGGCAGAAGTAATGGATTAACTCAAACCAGCGGGCCCGTGCGGCCCACAATAAAACAGAAACTCTGCGGGAAACCGCTGAAGTGGGGGGCTGTGTAAGCCCCCGTGGGAGGAACGCACCAAATTTGTTTTTCAGTGTGTTCCGTTTTTACCACAAATTTTGGAGGTGCAATTACAATGGCTCAAAAGGTTACTGGTTACATTAAGCTCCAGATACCTGCCGGCAAGGCAACCCCGGCGCCGCCTGTAGGACCGGCTCTCGGTCAGCACGGCGTCAACATTATGGCGTTCACAAAAGAATTTAATGAGCGCACCAAAAAGGACGCGGGGTATATTATCCCGGTCATTATCACCGTTTATGCAGACCGCTCCTTTACTTTCGTTACCAAGACACCGCCTGCCGCTGTCCTGATTAAGAAAGCCTGCGGAATTGACACTGCCTCTGGTGAACCGAACAAAACAAAAGTTGCTAAGATTACCAAAGAGCAGGTCAAGCAGATTGCAGAAACAAAGATGCCCGACCTGAATGCGGCTACTATCGAATCTGCCATGAGCATGATTGCTGGTACTGCCCGCAGCATGGGAGTCGAGGTCGTTGACTAAATCGACTACCCGGGTGGGAGGAACTTATCATCCGTATTTACCACTTTACAGGGAGGATAACCAATGAAACACGGAAAAAAATACGTCGACGGCGCAAAGCTGATCGATCGTTCTAAATTTTATGATCCGCAGGAAGCCCTTGAGCTGGCCGTAAAAACCGGCACTGCTAAGTTCGACGAAACAGTTGAACTGCACGTTAAGCTGGGTGTCGACAGCCGTCACGCAGACCAGCAGGTCCGCGGTGCGCTGGTTCTGCCCAACGGCACCGGCAAAAAGGTGCGCGTGCTGGCTATCTGCAAGGGCGATGCTGCCAAAGATGCGCAGGACGCCGGTGCCGATTATGTCGGCGCAGAAGAAATGGCACAGAAGATTCAGGGCGGCTGGATGGATTTTGACGTTGTCGTTACGACCCCGGACATGATGGGCGTTGTTGGACGTTTGGGCAAAATCCTTGGCCCGCGTGGTCTGATGCCTAACCCGAAGGCCGGTACAGTTACTCGCGAAGTCGGCAAGGCTGTTAAAGAAGCCAAAGCCGGTAAGATTGAGTACCGTCTGGACAAGTCCAACATCATTCACTGCGTGATTGGCCGCATTTCCTTCGGCGCCGAGAAGCTGACTGAAAACTTCAACGCACTGATGGGCGCTATCGTAAAGGCAAAACCGGCCACTTCAAAGGGTCAGTATGTCCGCTCCTGCGTAGTTGCTTCTACAATGGGCCCTGGCGTACGCGTTAACCCGAGCAAATTCGGTGCCTAATTTTTCAAGGTGCTCTTGACACACAGATATGCTGTGTGTTATACTTTTTAAGCTGTCCAAAGACAGCAGGTGCGTTTTGCGCAAAGGGCTGTGCCCGCCTGCCGAGGAAAGCGGAAATTTTCACTGTATCAGTGTAAACTTCAGCCTTTCCCGCAGGTGTGGGAAAGGCTTTTTTGTTGCAGAAGTACAATCGGTTCAATGGAGGTGAAACCATTTGCCAAGCAAAAAGGTTTTAGACGCAAAGCAGCAGGAAGTCGCTGCTCTTGCAGAAGAAATTAAAAAAGCAAACGTCGGTATCCTGGTTGACTACAAGGGTATTACGGTTGCGGACGACACAAAGCTGCGTAAGGAGCTGCGTGAAGGCGGGAATACCTATAAGGTTGTAAAGAATACCCTGCTGAAGCGTGCTCTGGCTGAAGCTGGTGTGACTGGCCTTGATGACCTGCTGAGCGGCACAACCGCTTTTGCAGCCGGTGAGGACTATGTCAGTGCAGCAAAGGCCCTGAAGGGTTATGCCGACGCAAAGAAGAACAAGGACTTTAAGGTTAAAGGCGGTTTTGTTGACGGTGCAGCTGTCGGCACAGATGAAATTACAACGCTGGCTAGCCTGCCCAGCAAGGAAGTCCTGCTGTCTCAGGTCCTGAGCAGCATGAATGCACCAATCACTGGTCTGGTCACCGTACTGAACGGCACCATCAAGGGCCTGGTTGTTGCACTGAATGCAATTGCCGAAAAGCAGTCCGCCGTACAGGCGTAACTGTTTGCAGAACAGAAAAATATTCTGACGAAATTCGATTCGCTTGATTTGGAGGTACAAATATGTCTGAGAAAGTTGATAAGCTCGTTGAAGAAGTAAAGGGTCTTACCGTTCTGGAGCTGTCTGACCTGGTCAAGGCTCTGGAAGATGAATTTGGTGTTTCCGCAGCTGCTCCGGTAGCTGTTGCTGCTGCTCCGGCTGCTGCTCCGGCTGCAGAAGAAAAGACTGAGTTTGACGTTGTTCTGAAGTCTGCCGGCGGCAACAAGATTCCGGTTATCAAGATTGTCCGTGATGCAACTGGTCTGGGCCTGAAGGACGCAAAGGCTCTGGTCGATGCTGCTCCTAAGGCTGTCAAGGAAGGCGTGTCCAAGGACGACGCTGAGGACCTGCAGAAGAAGCTGACTGATGCTGGTGCAGAAGTCGAACTGAAGTAATTTCACCTCTTCAATTCTTCAATATAGAAAAGGCACCCTTGCGGGTGCCTTTTTTCTTTTGCTCTTTTTCAACAAAAGGCGGGTTGCCGGTGAAAAACTTTTTCGGCAGCCCGCTAAACTGTTTTCTTAAAAGCGTCTGTATTTATGTACTTTGCGCAGGTCGGATTTTCGGCGGCTGTAAAAGACTGCCAATACAATATAAACTGCCAGCAGAATGAGAATGACAATGAAAATAACAACGAACCATGGGGCGGTAAAAACAGCTTTTGCAGCACTGGCGGAATGGACGAGTTCACTGCGGCTGATGTCTTCATTGGAAACCAGCCGGACGGTTGCCAGCTTTTGTTTGGCGTACGTCAGTGTTGCCGTGCCGATAATCTGCCCTTTCTGCACGGGTGCGTTGACAGCGGAATTGACATTCGGTGTGACCTCCACGCTGTTGGCACTTACACCTTCCGGCAGAACCGCCGTTACATCTTTTTCTGGATACAGCGTAATAGAGTCCCGATTCCAGGCGTAGTTCAGCGGTACTTCCCAAATGGGCTGTTTGGAGGACGCAACCTGTACGAGGTTAAAATTGCTGTAAATCCATTTGTACAGATTTGTTGTATCAATCATCTCGCCATATTGTTTTTCATTGATGGGTGCACCCATGAGTACGCACAGGTAGGTTCGGCCACCGTAGATAGCGGTGCTGACCAAGCAGCGTCCGGATTCACTGGTGTGGCCGGTCTTAATGCCCTTGACATAGGGGTTGTAGTACAGCCCGCCCTGTGCGCCACGGTCAATCATGGCATTGGTTGTGGTCAGCTGCCGTTTGACGGTCGGCTGATTCAGCGGTGTCAGGTTGTACACAGTGGTGTTGCAGATTTCCTGAAAGTAGTTAAGGTTTAAGGCGTACTTGGCCATGAGGGCCATGTCATGCGCGGTGGTGTAGTGGTTGACATTGTGCAGGCCATTTGGGTTTACAAAATGGGTGCCTGTACAGCCCAATGCCTTGGCTTTGCTGTTCATCATTGCCACAAACTTACTGACGTCACCGTTACCCACATAGGTTGCCAGCAGCAGTGCCGCGTCGTTGCCGGAGGGCACCATCATGGCATACAGGAGCTGATGAATACTGAACTTTTCACCAACCTTTAATCCGGCGGTGGAGCTGCCGGTGCCGTCAATGATTTTCTTTTCTTTATCGGTGTAGGTCATGGTGGCGGTATCCACATTTTTTACATTTTCAATCGTAATAATGAAGGTCATGATTTTCGTTGTGGAGGCCGGGTACATTTTTTGGTTAGCGTTCTGTTCAAACACATTCGTGTCGGTGTCCAGGTTGACCAGTGCGGCTGCCTTGGAGTTGAGCGTAAAGTTTGGCTTAAAGACACTGTCCCCGCTTTGTGCGGCAGACTGGGTAACGGCGCCGCTGGCAACAGCGGAAGAACTGCTTGCTGTCCGGGGCTGTGCCGTGCTGCTGCCGGCGGCATATACCGGCAGACAGCCCGCCGCAGTGACGGACAGAAGAAGCAGCAGCGAAAGCAGGCGTTTCTTCATGGAAGTTGTTCCTCCAATGTGATAAAATAACAGAGAATGCAAATTCCTCTGCGTATATTTCAAAAATTCATATATTCAAGTATACCAGCATTTCAGGAAAAAGGAAAGCCGCAAACTGTACTTTTCATGGCGGCTGCATGTAAAAAAGAGGGGAGTCAACCGATATGAAATTGCTGCATACAGCGGACTGGCATTTAGGGAAAGCTTTGTATGGGCGCAGCATGCTGGAAGAGCAGAAATGGTTTTTAATGCAGTGGCTGCTGCCGCTGATTGAGCAGGAAAAACCGGACGCTGTTCTGCTGGCCGGGGATATTTTTGACCGGCAAGTGCCGCCGGTGGAAGCAGTGGAACTGCTGAATACATTTTTGTGCGGACTTGCGCAGCAGGGGGTTCCACTGGTGGCGGTTTCCGGCAATCATGACAGTGCCCGCAGACTGTCACTGGGGACGTCTCTGCTGCGGCGGGAAAAGGTTGTCCTTGCGACCCGTCCGGAGGAAGTCTGGATTCCCTACACGATTCAGACAGCGGACGGTCCCCTGTGCTGCTACACATTGCCTTACTGTGAACCTGCCGCCGCCCGGCAGGCACTGCAGGTGCAGGAAGATGGGCCACGCACCATGGATACGGCCTTCCGCGCGCTGCTTGCCCGTGTCCACTTGGACCCGACGGCAAAAAATGTATTGATTACCCACTGCTTTGCCGCCGGCGGGCGCATCAGCGCCAGTGAAAACCCTGCTTTTGTGGGTGGCAGCAGCCAGGTGGGGCTGGACTGCTTTGCGCCGTTTGATTATGTGGCACTTGGACATCTGCACGCTTCACAGAAAGCGGGAACCGGTCGCTACGCGGGCTCCCCGCTCAAGTACAGCTTTGATGAGGCAGACCAGAAAAAAGGCGTTACATTGGTTACACTGGACAGCACAGGCACCCACACGCAGGTTGTTGCCATTATACCGCCGCATGATGTGCGGGTGCTGAGCGGCCGGTTTGAGGAACTGCTGGCGGCAGCAAAAGAAACACCCAGTAAAGATTATTTGCAGGTTCGGCTGACGGACACCAGTCCGGTTTTTCAGCCGATGGATCAGCTGCGGACCTACTACCCAAACCTGCTGCACCTTTCCAGCGACTGGCTGCTTTCCGCCGGAGATGGGGAGGACAGCGCGTTTCGCCGCGAGATGCGCTGCCGCCGTGTCAGTGACGAGCAAATTTTTACGGCGTTCTTACAGCAAATATGCGGAACGGAACCGACGGAGCAGGACCTAGCTTTGTTCCGAAAAGAAATGAAAAAGGAGGGACAGGAATGAATCCAGTCAAGCTGACCATGCAGGCTTTTGGTTCGTACCGAAAAAAGACAACGATTGACTTTACACTGCTGGGGGAACATCCGCTGTTTCTCATAACCGGTGCGACCGGCGGCGGCAAAACGACCATATTGGACGCCATGTGCTTTGCATTGTACGGACGCTCTACCGGCGGCCGCCGCAGCTGGGGCGAAATGCGCAGTTTAGGTGCCGCACCGGAGGAGGAAACGCTGGTCGAATTCATTTTCTCTTACCGCAATACCTTATATAAATGGTTCCGCAGCCGTAAGTGGCACATTTCCAAGCGTACCAAAAAACAAAAAGAAGACGACACATGCGAATGTTTTCAACAGGATGAGCAGGGACAGTGGAAACTTTTGCAGGCGGGTTCAGACAAGGCACTTCGGGAACAGGCGGAACAGCTGCTGGGCCTTACTTGTGAACAGTTTTCACAGGTGGCAGTGCTGCCGCAGGGGGATTTCCTAAAGCTGCTGCTGGCAAAGTCTGTGGACAAAGCGAAACTGCTGCAGACACTGTTTGGTACACAAAAGTGGGAGCATTTGACTCGCCGTGTCCGTGATAAGGCGGAACAGCTGAAAATAGAGGCAGATAAGAACGTGTCTTCACAAAACACCATTTTGGAAGGCGAGCAGGTGAAAGACCGAGAAAGCCTGCAGGCAAAATGTAAAAAGCTGCAGGAGGGCTGTGAACAGGTGCAGAAAGCGCTGGCAGCCGCACAAAAACATTTGGAGGACTGCAGCCGTGCCTATGACCTAGCGTCAAAGGCTGCTTCCAATTACGACCAGCGGCAGCGCCGAAAGACAGAGGAAGAGCAGGCACTTGTGAAGGACAAGGAAGCGGAGCAGCAGGCGAAAAACGCACAGGCACAACTGCCGAAGGCGGAAGATTTCCGCGGGCAGGCCGCACAGCTGCGGGAGGAGGCAGCGGCTAGAGAAAGCGCCCTGGCTGCCGCCCGCCGGCTGCGTGCGCTGCAAAAAGAAACGGACGCTGTGCGGAAAACCATTGTACAGAAACAGCAGATACTGACAAAGGCGGAACAAGACCAGCAGGCGGCGCAGGAGCATCGGCAGGCGGGAAATCGTTTTGTTGATGACCTGCACCGCAAGGAAACGGAGAAAGCAGCGCTGGACGAAGTAATCGAGCGGGAAAAACGCCGAGATGCGGCGGCGGTGCTTGCCGTATACCTGCGGGACGGGTGTGCCTGCCCAGTTTGCGGTGCACTGGAACATCCAAACCCCACGCAGCCACCGCGGGAATTGGTGCAGCTGCAGCAGCAGGCCGCCAGCCTGCTGAAAGAAATTAGCAAACTGCCGCATGCCAACGCGCGTGTAAAGGAACTGGAACAAATGCAGGAAGCGGCACGTAGCCGTGCCCAGCAGGCACGCGACGCACTGGCAGAGCAGCAGCGTGTGCTGGCTGAAAAAGAGGCATCACAAAAGGAAATTGTCCTGCAAATGCAGGGCAGTGCTTCCTGTGACCAGCTGGAGCAGACCATTCGCACGCTGCGGCAGCGTGCAGCCGGATTGGAACAACAGGAGCAGCAGCTGCGCCGCCGTGCGGCAGATGCGCAAAGTGCTGCCGCCGCCGCGCATACCGCCCTGCAGACAGCACAGAAAGAAAGTGCTGCGAGTGAGGACCAGTATCAAAAGGCTATTGAGGCCTACCGCAGCCAGCCGAATGTGATGCAGGGAGTCCCTCGTCCAGATGATACGGTGGCCGCCGAACAGAAAAATGCAGCGCAGAGAACAGTTACGCAGCTGGCCGGTGAAAAAGGGCGCGCAGAGGAGAGCTTTCAAAATGCGCAGCGTTCCTGCCGTCAGCTGCAGCAGTTGGAGGAAGCAGGACAGAACCTTGGCAGCCGTTATGCCGTTGCCCGCCGTCTTGCGGATATGCTTTCCGGACGGACTGCCCACAAGGTGCCCATTCAGCAGTTTGTACTCGGCATTATGCTGGACGACATTCTGTCCAGCGCGAACAATTTGTTTTCAGACCTTTCCGGCGGCAGATATCGTCTGCTGCGTTGGACTGGTCCAGTCAGCGGCAACGCTATGGCGGGTTTGGACCTTGTGGTACAGGACGCTGCCAGCGGCGGGGAACGGGACGTGGCGACGCTGTCCGGCGGGGAATTGTTTCTCGCGTCTTTGTCGCTTGCGTTTGGCCTTTCCGACGTGGTGCAGAGTTACTCTGGCACGGTACGGCTGGATTCCCTGTTTATCGATGAGGGCTTTGGTTCACTGGACCAGGAAACGCTGGATACCACTATGGGCGCACTGTTGCGCCTGCAAAAAACCGGCCGCACCATTGGCATTATTTCGCACGTCACCGAGCTGCAGACGGTTATTAAAAAGCAAATTATCGTGGAGCCGCTTCCGGACGGCAGCAGCAGTGTTCGGATAGAGGCGTAAATAATACCACTAGATAGCAAAAAAGGTCTGCCCGCATGAAACAGGCAGACCTTTTTTATAAAGAGGAAGGAATCAAAGCCAATACGGTGGAAAGGTTAGTCACTCTGCAGAGCATCATAGCCTTCTTCACCGGTACGAATCTTTACAGCATTTTCTACATTGTAAACGAAAATCTTGCCGTCTCCGATATGCCAGTATAAAGGACTTCCTTGGCAGTTTCAATGACCTACAGCTCTGTTTCTGCGCCGTTTTCCAGCGGCCGGCTCTGTTCAAAGCAGTGATCACGGTTCATTAGTACTTCCACGTCGGCAATGCGCTGGGTAAAAGTTCGGTTATGTGTAGCAACAATCATCAGTTTATCCGGTGATTTCATGCCGGAAATAAACCGCGTAATCCATTCCTGCCCTTCATCGTCCAGTCCACTGATGGGTTCATCCAAAATGAGAACCGGTGGTTCCATGGCCAGCACGGCGGCTAGTGCGGTCCGCTTTTTTTCTCCGCCGCTCAAGTTAAAAGGTGCCCGCCTGCGGATAGGCTGCAGGTGCAGAAGCTGAATATATTTTTCAACACGCTTTTGTACCTCACTGTCCGGCAGGCCAAGCTGTATCAAACCAAAGGCAATTTCATCTTCTACACTTTTTGTAAAAAGCTGAACTTCGGAAGTTTGGAACACATAGCCGATTTTTTTATGAAACGCCCGGGCAAATTCCGGCTTTTTCATTTTCTTTTCTGTTATTTCTTCTCCATCGAGCAGGTACCTTCCGGAGGTGGGAAAATCCAGCCCATTTAAAATACGAAACAGGGTGGATTTTCCGCATCCGTTGGGACCGTGCAGTACATAACACTTTCCCATTTCAAAGCGGTAGGTCACATGGCTGACAGCGGTGGTTCCCTGATAGGAGAAACTGACGTCGTCTAATTGAATCATTTCATCATCCATTCACTGTAAAAGAAAAGTGCAATCAAAGCGGGTATCAGCAGCAGATAAATCAAGTCAAGCGTGCAAAACCGGCGGGAAGCATAGCTCTTGTATTCTCCGTCAAAGCATCTGCACGCCATTGCTTCTGAAGTTTCCTGTGACATCTGCTGGGACTTTAAAAAAGTTGTCCCGAGAATGCCGCCGGTTTGTGAGGTCTTCCAATTCGTTTTTCCCACGCTGCGCAGGGAAACTGCCTCCAGAATGGCATTGCTGTACCTGCCTAATATTACAAGGAAACGCACGGCCATGTCAAGGACGAACACGAAAATCTGCGGTGCGTGCAGGGCACGGAACGCGTCGGTGACTTCTTTCCAGGTCATGGTGGCATTCATCATAGACAGTACCAGCACGGACTCAAAAACTTTTAAAGTAACGGTGGACATTGTGCGCGGCGACCCGAGAAAGACTGCCGGCAGAAGAAACAGGGCTGTAAAGAATACAGCTGTCAGCACCGGCTTCAGTACCTGCCGAATCATGTTGGGTGTCTGCAGTGCCAACCGCAGCAGTTCTACTGCGATGACAGCCACTACAAAAAAGGCGTTTTTAGCGAGCGCACACAGAAGAATGCAGAGGATGCATACAAAGATGCGCAGTGCGGGCAGAATTTTTGAGGGCTTTGGCTGTGCGTCATTTTCCATCAGGCGGGAAATAAAGTGCATGACTTTCAGATTCGTTTTCAATGGCGAATACCTTTCCTTGTCAGGATTCCGCTACGGGACTTCTGTGTGCACTGGAAATCAGCTTAAAAATAATGATAAGTGCGGCAACGCCTATGACAGCCGACAACATATAGCCGAACCATTCTGGCAGCCCCGCAACGGAGTAGTCCGGCAGCAAGGCACCGTAGTGCAGGCCGGACGTCATGCCGGAGGGCGTAAAACCTGCGCCTGCCGCGGCGATTTCATTTTCGCCCCATTCGCCCCATGCGGTTCCTTCGGCGAGCAGCCCAAGGGGTGTCAGAACAACCAGCGCGCCCAGCAGAATGCGCAGTGGGAGCGGCGTTTGGGTGGTTTCGCTGCGGTGCTGGTCTGTTCGCAGGTTCGGGGAAGTTTTTTGTACAAAAAGCAGTACGCCAACGGTAAAGACCACTTCCGCCAAACCGAAGAGTGTTAAATGCCCAATCAGCATGGCCGGAAGGGAAATGTTCAAACCATAGGGGCAGTACATGGCTTTGCCCGCAGTGTCCCGGAACAGCATGGGCTGAATGCCGAACTCAATCGCCGCACACAGCGCCGCTGCATTGATGCCAAGATAGGAACCAACCGCTGCACCAAGAATGTGTTTTCCCTTCTTTTTTTGTCTGCTGCTGATGAACGTTGCAACAGCATACCCGACGAACGGCAGAACAAATGCCATATTAAAGCAGTTTGCTCCGAAACTCAGGACACCGCCGTCCCCAAAAATCAATGCCTGCAGCAGCAGAGCAACGCTGACTGATATACAGGCCGCATACGGCCCTAAAAGGAGTGCGATGAGGGTACCTCCTACAGCATGGCCTGTGGTTCCGCCAGGAATCGGAATATTGAACATCATGCTGATGAAAGAAAATGCCGCGGCAACGCCCATCAGCGGCAGCTTTTCCTTTGGAATTTCCTTTTTCACCTTTTTAACAGATACAATCCATGCGGGTACCATTGCGGCGGCCATAACCGCACAGGTCTGTGGGCTTAAGTAATTGTCCGGAATATGCATAAAAAACGCTCCCTTTCCTTTTTGGAAAATAAGATTTGGCAGGGGCGAAGCCTTTTTTCACGCAAAACAAAAAAGACACCACGCCCTTCTGCAAAAAAGCGAGGCATCTTCATAATGCCAAAAATCGAGTGCTGTTAATTTAACAAGCCAGCTGTAGGCTAAAGGGAACGGCTTCCTGCCGAATCTGCCTGCCTGCAGGCAGGAGATACCTGTTACATAGTTTTTTACAGCGCTTAATACTATTATAACTTATTTTTTGTAAGTGTCAATAATAATTTTTATTGAAAATGCCTGCAAATCTCCACAAAATTCCAGAAAAGACAGGATCTCTTTTTCAATAGGGAGAACCGCTTTCTGAATTCTGTAAAAAGCGATGGATATCTCCAATCCGGCCTGCCGTCTGCTCAGTTTGTACGCATTCGTACCACTATGCAGGAGGACTTAGAAGAAACAGGAACCTTAGAGGGCGCAGCCAGGTTTCAGCCTGCAGCCCAGCTGAAGGTATTTGACGAATATACCGACGTTATTCATGGCCGAAAACAACAGAAACGAACTTTTTTAGAGCTGAATCTCAAAAATGAGATTCGGTTTTCTTTTTTGTACCAACGAACTACCTGAGGAAGATGTTCCCGCTTGTAAGATGTTGTGTAAAATATATGGAAATGTTATAATAAAGTCGCACACAGAGAATATGAGGAACAGGATAAGGAGATGAAAGACTATATTGAAAGGACAATTCAAAAAGCTGCTGTTCATTTTGGTGCTGGGTGCGGCAATTCAGACGGCTGTTTTGCCAGCCAGCGCGGCGGACAGCAGCTCGCAGAAGAGCGGCACAGTGTCGTCAGCGGCTTCTTCTGCACTGACCACAGCATCTGCCACGGAGCAGCAAACGGCCAGTACCACCATTAAAAGTGACACAAACAGCGACTTTTCCGTTGAGCAGGGCAAGGAATACACGTTCCGGTTTGAAGTGGTCGGTCCGCAGGGCCTTACGCCGACCTTCACCATTTCGGGAAGTGCGTTCCAAAAGAGCGGCCAGACACAGGCAGTGGAAAACGGCCACGACGTGTACTACTACAAAATCAAAGCAGTGGGCAATGCCGGCGACACAGCCGATATTTACACACAGCTTCCGGGGCAGACCGCAGTCAAGCGCTGTACGGTGACGGTGAAGGAAACCAGTGTTCCTGCCACTATTAAGAGTGACACAAACAGTG